>CEQE01001035.1_pt1 | contig 58391 bp, 69 predicted proteins | sample 356201 | NCBI WGS metagenome assembly CEQE01 (sample SAMEA2619970, study PRJEB7988) | marine metagenome | biome: marine biome (ENVO:00000447); feature: mesopelagic zone (ENVO:00000213) & marine oxygen minimum zone (ENVO:01000065); material: "saline water (ENVO:00002010), including plankton...
TTTATCGATGAATAAATCATCTAGGAATATCTTATTGCTCGGAATAAGTTTATTTACCGTCTTCTATGCCTGCCACCCCGTGAGGGACGTCCCCGTCAGGCTTAATGAGCCTTTCAATAGGCTCGCAATTTGATGCTACCTTCATTTTCTACAGAGCTAACTAAGACATAACATTTATAAATACGTTATTAATCCATTAATTATATGAATGTGGCAATATTATATTCAGGAGGAAAGGACAGTACATTTGCAATAGATTGCGCTTTGGAAAAAGGATGGAACATAAAATACCTGGTTTCTATAAAGCCAAATAGAACGGATTGTTATTTATTCCATTATGCAACTGTTGAGCATACCAAAGAACTGTCAAAAATCCTTAAGATACCCCATATCCTGAAAGAATGTACTGTAGCAGACCCAAAACAGGAAGCCCAGATCGTGAAAAAAATAATCGAAGAAAAGCAGAAAACCGAGCCCGTTGATGTGGTTATTTTAGGGGGCACCGGACTGCAGGAAACACAATTAAGAAGCATACAGGAAGTATTGATGCCGATGGGAATCGAAAGTTTTGCAGCGCATGCCGGAGAAGATCATGATATTGCATTCCAGAAAATGCTGGATAAAGGGTATGAAATCATGATTACCCAGGTTGCATCAGCCGGATTAATGCCATGGCTTGGAAAAACACTGACAAAAGATAATTTTCCTGAATTAAAAAAAGACAGCGAAAAGTATAAGTTCCATGTTGGATTTGAAGGCGGCTATGCAGACACTTTAGTTTTGAATTGCCCAATATTTGACAAAAAACTGCAGGTTGATGATTATAAAATTGTAAAAGAAGATGAATATTGCGGGCATGTAATAATTAATAAGTTAAGTTTAGTTAACAAGGAAGTTGTGATAAAGAATTAGTTTAATTTCTATATCTTATTTTTTTAGTATCGAGCTCTTATAGATATTTTCTTTGAATGGCTTTGCCCTTATAATCTCTGCATTAATATTTCTTTTCTTTAGCTCTTCTTTTAGCTTATTTTCGTCTATTGTTTTCTGGTCATAGCCAAGGCACAGGATATCGGGCTTGTATTCATCCAAAGCTTTAAGGTAATCTTCTTTATCCCCTAAAACAGCTTCATCAACAAAATCGAGTTTTACTATTTGTTCTAATCGAAAAAGTTCATTATGCACTGCTTTTTTTCCCTTAATTTTTGCAATATTTTGGTCTCTTGCAACTAAAACAATTAAATAATCTCCATAATTTTTTGCTTCCTTAAGATAATGCTCATGCCCTTTATGGAGTATGTCAAATGCCCCGAATGCCATTACTTTTTTCATTGAATCAATGAATAGTTTGATGTTTTAAATATATTTTGTTTAGAAGAAAAGAATATAAAAAATCTTACATGCCCATGCCGCCCATACCAGGTGGCATTCCTCCCATTCCGCCAGGAGGCATTTGTTGAGGCATTTGATCGTTTGAGCTTGCTGACTGGATTACGTCATCAATCCTTAATACCATGACTGAGACTTCCGCAGCTGAGCTTATTGCCTGTGTTTTGATGTTCAACGGCTCAATAACTCCTCTTTTCCAGGCATCCATAACCTTTCCTGTAAAGACATCAATTCCTGCCCATTTCTGCTTTTTTGAGTGAGCTGCCTTAATGTCTGCCATTGAGTCTATTGGGTCAAGACCTGCATTTTCCACCAATGTTCTTGGAATTACTTCCATTGCATTTGCAAATGCCATTACTGCTAGTTGTTCTCTTCCAGAAAGGGAATTTGCATATTTTTTCATTGACATTGACAGCTCGATTTCAGGAGATCCTGCGCCTCCAACTACTAACCCGGTTTTTAATGCAGCAGCAACATCTCCTACTGCGTCTGTTACAGCCCTTTCAATTTCACTTGTAACATGCTCTGTTCCACCCCTGATTAACAAAGTAACAGCTTTTGGGTTTTTGCAGTCCTGGATATAGGTAAATTCCTCATCCCCTACTTTCTTTCCCTCTACTGTTCCTGCAAATCCCAGGTCATTTCCTGATAAGTCCTTAAGATTATTTATGATATTTGCCCTTGTTGCTTTTGCTATCTTTTTCATGTCGCTTTCTGAAACTCTCCTTACTGCATAAACTCCGTTTTTTGCAAGGTAGTGTGTTGCAACATCATCAATTCCTTTCTGGCATAAAAGAACGTTTGCTCCTGCAGAGGTTATGTAATTGACCATGTCCTGAAGCATCTTTTCTTCCTGGTCTAAAAATCCCTGCAGTTGGTCAGGGGTCTTTATCTGTATATTAGCGTCTATTTCTGTTTTCTTTATCTCAATTTCCCTGTCAATCAAAGCGATTTTTGCGTCTGCAATAACCCTTGGCATTCCAGGGCTTAGCCTTTCCTTGTCTATTACAATGCCTTTGATCAATTCAGAATCCTGGACACTTCCACCAGTCCTTTTTTCTATTTTAATATTATCACGATCAATATGCTTATCTTCTGCAACCATTTTAACTGCTTTTACAGCTAATGCTGCAAGGCTTTCTTTTGAATATTCGGCTCCTTTGCCGGTCATTGCTGTCTGCGCGATTTTTTTAAGGATATCTTCATTATTGGCAGTTATTTTTTCAGCCATCTGGTTTAATATTTCCTGGGCTTTTACTTCTGCGAGCCTGTAGCCTCTTGAAATGACAGCAGGATGGACATCCTGATCCAGAAGCTCTTCTGCGTTTTTTAATAACTCTCCTGCTAAAACAACAGCTGTTGTGGTTCCATCTCCAACTTCATTTTCCTGTGTTTTTGCGACTTCCACTATCATCTTTGCAGATGGATGCTCAATATTCATATCTTCTAATATTGTAACTCCATCATTTGTAACAGTAACATCTCCAAGAGTATCAACAATCATCTTATCCATGCCCTTTGGGCCTAGTGTTGTCCTGACAGTCTCTGCAACTGCTTTTGCTGCCAGAATATTGTTTCTCTGAGCTTCTTTTCCTAAAGTTCTTTGCGAGCCTTCAGGCAAAATAAATATAGGCTGTACTTGTTGTTGTGTCATTTTTTACCACCCTCCACAGTGTTCTGTTTATTGCTAATTTATTGTAAATATAGATATTTCTTAAAATTAGTGGAAAAAGTAAGTAAGCAGTTCTATTTAAATGTTATGGTTTTTAGGCAATGTTTTTATATTTAAATAGCTTATCTTAATAAATATGAAAGTACATAGTAACGGAAGGGTTATTGATTATGGAAAAAAGGGCCATCCGATAGTATCTGATTTCTATGATCCTGAATATGTAGTTCTTAAACAATATAGTAAAAAACCAAAAGTAGGCGATATTATTCAATTTCAGGTATACAGAAAGAAAAATCAAAAATGTGGCAAAATGATAGATAAAAATAAAAAGGTTAAAGAAGAAACTGATATAGATAAAAAAGAAAAAATAGTAACAGTGTTTAATGATTATACTGGGGAAAAACTTGGTGATATCAAGAGGTATTGGGAGGGGAATTATGAACAAAAATTGCATCCCGAAGCAACGAAAGGATTTTATGACAGTTTTCTTGAAATAAGAAAATACATTCTAAAAAAAAGGTATGGGAACGCTGTTATCCTAATTGATAAAAAAATAGAATATGTTATTGAAGTTGCAACTACTCTAAACGAAAAAACTGGATCTGAATTAGACTTTGAGAACCTGTTAAACAAAATTGAAGAAGTAAAAAACCAGATTAGTGAATTTTCAAAAAAGAACCTTGAGTCAATTATTAAAAAATAAATTATATCTTAAAACTCACTCTTCCATTCCCTGCAAACCTTTTCTGTCTTTTTAGCTGATATTCCTGTGTATTTCTCAGGGTTTGTTATTATTTTCATCTGTTTTTTGCTGAATTTTTTCAGATAATCCTGGAGTGATTTTTCCTTTTTTATAATCTCTGTTAATGGCTTTTTTTCTGACTGGGCTTTTAGTGTTAATTGCCTTACTGCTTCGTGGGCATCAGGATGGCCTGTTGCTGCCAATAAGATGTATAATGGCTCTGCTACGATAAGGCCTTTGTTCATGTCAAAATTCTTTTTTAAGTTAACTTTGTCTACTGTAAGGTTTTTCATTGTTCTGTTCAATCTTTTAACAGAGATGTATAATGCTGCAAGAATTTCCGGGATGAATCTTGAGGTTGCAGAATTTGTTAAGTCTCTTTGATGCTCTGATATCTGGTCTAAGTAAACTGTCTGGATCCTTGGCATGAATTCCTTCCATAGGCTCTTAACGTTTTCAAAGTTTATTGGGTTTCTTTTCTGGGGCATTGTTGAGCTTCCTACCTGCTTTGCTGCAAAAACTTCTGCAACTTCTGAGATTTCTGATCTTTGAAGATTTCTCATGTCATCTGACAAGTTAGCAAGAACGCCAAAGCTTTCAATTACTGCATTAACATAATCTGTGATAAACTCTGCTTCAGGTATTTGCGTCGAGATAGGGGAAGCTTTAAGATTTATTTCCTCTAATACAAGCTTTTCGAATTCTTCCGGGTTGTCAAAGAATAATGATGATGCGTTGTAGCTTCCTACTGCTCCAGCTATTTTGCCTCTTAAATTATTCCCGGATTTTTTTATTTTTTTGATAGTATTTCCGAATCTGGAAACATATTGCGCAATTGAGAAGCCAAATGTAATCGGGACTGCATGCTGGCCGTGAGTTCTTCCTACTTGTAAAGTGTTTTTTTCCCTTAATGATAAGCTGATTAAAGTATTTTCGAAATTAATCAGTTCAGGAACAAGAACATTTTCAGTAAATTCTTTGTATCTTAATGCGTCTGCTGTTGATATTATGTCATGGCTTGTTGTTGTAAAATGTACGAACGGCTTTGCCTCATCGCTTACTTTTTCCCTTATGCAGTTTACCAAAGCCCGGATATTGTGCTTTAATTTATCTTCTTCAATATAGACTTCTTCTGCTGTTATTTTTTTTGAGGCTTTTTCAATCTCATCAGCAATTTTTTGGCTGCAGATATTTTTTTTGGCAAGAACTTTAGTTAAAGCAGATTCAACCTTAGCCATGTACTTAATCATTGCATTTTCGCTTAAGTAAGGCTGTAATTTTTGGAATATTCCTTCATTTCTTGCATAATACCTGAAATCCAATGGGCTTATTGTGTCAAAAATATTTAGCTTTGGCTCAAAACGGGTTTCTTTGATTCCTGTATTTAACAGATCCTGGATCTCTTTTAGCATCGAGCTTTCCTTGTTTAAGCTGATAATTATCCTGTTTTTTTCATTGTGCTCCTTTATGAGGTTGTTTTTCTTGAACAATTGAATCGTTGCATGCACTTTAGCCGGGGAAATGTCTAAGTTCTGCGCAATATCCCTTATGTGCAGGCTTTCTTTTGAGAGTAATCTCAGGATTTCTATGTTTTTCTTTGTGAATATTTCGGTTATCATATATAGTAGAAATCGTTTATTATTTATAAACTTTTCTATAATTTAATGGTATTATTGTTTGTTTGGAGTGAACGTTAATTTAGCTTTACCCTACAATCAGCTTCTAATCCTCTTCAACTTGTTAATGTAAATAATATTATTAGAAGGAAAATTGAAAAAATTATTTTTGTTTTGGGCATGTTATTGGATTGTATATTGGAGTATATTAAGTTTGTTACAACTGATATTTATTCTTAACATGCACTATTAATTAAAAAAAATTATTGATATAATCTCCTATATTTTTATCTAAAATTTTATATGGTGTTTCATATATCTCTCTTCTCTTCATATCGCTTTTTCGAATATTAGGATTATTGTTCCAGGTGTTTACTGTAAAAACCCTCCATGCTTTTTTAAAATAAATAATCCTATCTGGCTTTCTTAATATATAATCCATATTAACATTGTTTAGATTTAATTGTTTTAGGCTAGCTTCATCAAGATAAGTATCATAATCCAATATAAGACAAAGCCTGTAATTATTGCATATTTGTGTGAGGTGAATGGAAATGAAACAAAACATTGTGTCTAAAAAAGGAATGTGCATTGATATGAATGATCCTGATTTTTTGGATTGTGAAGAGAAATATGATAACATCATCGATATTATTGAGTGTCAGCTTGAAAAAGAGATGAAGAAAGGTTGATTTTTTTTATTTTTTATTTTAAATATCTATCAATTGCTTTCGCAATCTCATCATAACCTTCTTTCCATCCGAAACTGGACTTGCCAGTAAATTTCTTTGCTTCTCGTAAAAAGACTCCAAAAGATTTACTCATAAAGTTAATTCTGTCTTGTTTTTCAAGTATGTAAGAGGCCTCGGTAAATCCCATATTATTGACTTGACCTAATATATTTGCGTCAATATAATTTGTTTTCCCAACGTTGTTATCATTAAACCATCTAAGGTAAGCAGACAATATTTTTAAACACTTTTTCTGCTCTATCTCTGATAAATTTGATTTATTAAATGTCAATTTCTCTGTAGTCTGCCGAACTTCTGTATCAGGTTTAGCACTACCACTTGCACCAGAATAAACAGGCAGTGCTGAAAAAGGTTGGAAAGAATCGTTGGATTCCATGTCAAAATCTCCTTCAAGTTGTCTTGACTTGCCAAAAGCAAATGGATTTTCAAAACCAGTTCCAGATGCCTCATCAGAAGCTTCACTGTATGTACCTTCATTAGGTATATGCTTAAATACAAAAGCATCTTGTTCTAATTTTTTTGCAAATACTTTATCTTTAAATGCTAAGGCAATCTGACAGGCAATTGCCTTATCAGCTTTTACAATATATATGTTATTTTTTCCTTGCTTAAGCCTAGCCTTAGTTCCAAAATCTATTCTGGCTTTGCCCTTATCTGTTGATTCAGTTCCAAAAAACTTTGAGCCAACGATTGTACCAGGTAGTACATGTCCATCTGTATAAATAAAAACTACCGGGTCAATATAATTATACCTGTAGCTTTTTGAAATATTTTCTAGATGCCTTGCCATTATGTTAAAATAAGTCAACACTGTAAGAATTGAGCTACTGTAACATTGGGATTTTTCTATTGTCACAGGGTGAACAATTGAATTAGCTGCTTTGTTATATTTTTTTATTGGCTGCATAACCCCCATTTTTACAAGGGCTAGATTATCAGTGGCATTTCCTTGGCCCCTAAGCTTATATTTTCTATCAATTGCATACGCAAGGCGGAAAAATTCTTGAGAATAATAATTTCTTGAACTTTCTTTTATGTGTTTTCTTGCCTGAATGCCCCAATACAAGTTAGACAATAGCTTTATATTGATTTTTCCGGTTGTTTGGTATTCAGTTTTTAATTCTTTATATTCCTCAATCAGCTTTGGGTCAGTAATCTCTTTTTGTGGTTGAGTTTTTTCTAATCCTGTCATCGGAATAGCAGAAACAATATCTCCTTTTTTACTCACTGAGACTTTCGGAGTAATATCTATGATTGGGTTAACTTCATTCTTACCACAGCCAACCGTAGTTAGCATTGTAATTGCCATTGTAACAGTTAGAAATCCAGATATAACTAATTTTTTGAAAGGGGTAATAAACCTTTTTCTTTCTTTCTCTGAATAGATATTTCCATACGTGTCAATATTGGATTTTATTACTAATAAGTTTTTTTGAATTTCAGCAGAATTAGATGATTTTGGGTCAATTTTGTTTATTGCCTCAAAAACAACTGTGGTAACTTTGCTTCTCTGTTCATACATCTTTTTTTCGAATTCGATTAATTGCTTATCTAAGCTAATCCAGTCCCTAATCGATTTTTCGATTATTATAAGAGCATTTGAAAGTTCTTTCCATTTATTATCATCTACATAAGAATTAAGCTGTGTTGAAAATTTTGCAATACTTCCATAATCTTTTTTAAAATATCTCTCTGAATCAATGTAAAGATTATGAATTTTATTCTTATATTGTTCAATTGATTCCTTAAAATAAATATGGGGAAAATCCTCTTCCAGGATAATAATTGCCCGTAAAACCCTTATATGGTACCGTTCTAAAACTTCCTGGTATTTCACTAGTCTTTTAATTATATTTTTTGCTTTTTTATTGTCCCTATTTTTGATGGCATCTCTAAAATTACTGATGTAAGAAGATTCACCTTTGAGCCATTTTGCTTCTCTTTTTTCTAATTTTTCTGCTTTATTAAAATCTTTTTTAACTGTCATTATTACAATATTCTATTTAGATTATTTAAAATTTGTTATTTTGATTTAAACTCAAATTAATTACTTCTGAAAATTTTATATTTGCTAAAGCCTCTTCAAATCAGGCAGATGGTGCTCATAGAAAAATGCCAGCTCTTTATCTTTCTTTTTCAATTCGTTGTTTACCTTTTTATGGATAACTGCTGATGAAATATCTTTTTTTCCTTTTGCAAAGGCTTTGATTTTTTTTGTTATTTCATCAGCGTGTTTCTCGCAGTTTGGCTCGTCATAGTGCGCACTGGCGCAGGCTGCATAAACAGATCCATAAACCTTTTTTTCGTCAAACTCTTCTGTGTGGCCTTTTCTTTTTACAATACAGTTCTTACATTTTTTTACGTTTTTCATTTTTTTTCCTCACAATTGCAATGCTGTGTATATTAAATAAGCTCCGAATGCCAGTAAAAACAGTCCAATTCCTAATCTCATCAAGCCCCTGTGCTGTTTTCTCCATTTCTCCAGCTTATGAGAGGTGTGGCCCATGTATACGAGACCTATTATCACAAATAATGGGAGTATGAATATTAAATTATATAATAATAGCAATGGTATTCCGGATGCATAATCTCCTGTTGATATCAATGCTATAACAGCAAGATACGGGGCACCGGTGCATGGAAACTCAAAAAGAACTACGAGGAATCCAAGCAAACCAGAGATGCCTAAGCTGAGCATTGGATGTGTTGTCTCTAATCTCTTCATTGTGCTTGAGATTTTCTTTATTTTTTCTGCTCCGCCTGGAATCATCTGCAAGGAAAAGCCACGTCCATACCAAAAATAATCCTTTACTTCAAGAATTCCTGCTAAAATTGCGATTACAGCTGCAAACCAGTAGAACGGCTTTACAACTCCTGTTGACTGCGTAAATGCAACTATGCCTATCCCAATCAAAAAATAAGAGAGGTAGACAACAGATGTATAAATTAATCCGGCAATAAGCATCTTTGCCCTATTTTTAAAGACAGCAACCATATAAGCTAATAGAAATATTAATACTCCAAAAACACAGGGGTTGATGCTGTCTGCTAATGCTGCTACAATTATTATTCCTAAAGTAAGCTGCTCAACCATTTTTTAAAGGGTTAGTGTTGTTGAAGCCAGTGCTTATGCGTAAATTGCCAATGGATTAATTCCCAAAAGGTTGTGCTAAACGACCTGAGCAAAACGCAGTTTTGCGAAGTTGAGAAGCCCTCTAAGGCTCCGCATAAGCACTGGCTTTTGCATTAATCCTAATTACATTATTCTAACGGGCAACCTGATAATTCTGATAATGTTTCTAAAGTCTGGAATCCTTCAAGCGTTTCTATAGCTTTGTCGTCTTTTTCCAAAATCCATGTTGGGGTTTTTTTGATGTCTCTTTCCAAACATAGCTGAGTTTGCGGATTTTCTCCGCGAGGATGGCATTCTATCTCACCGACAAAACGGAAAGAAGGGCCAAAAAGCTCCCTTTGCTTCTTGCATGTACCGCAGGTATACTGGCCGTACATCTTTAGGCCACTTGCTTGAATGCATTTTGCAAAATCATCAAATTCAGAAGGACCTAAATCTTCCTGTATTTCTGAAGCTTCCTGCTGACTGCAAGAAGCAGCAAAAATACCAATAATTAAAGAAATAAATAAAAGTATTTTTTTCATCGTTAACAGCCTAGCTCATCGCTTCCTATTGGGCAGCCTGTGCCTACAAGGTCAGGACTTAAAGTTCCCGGCTCTGGGCCGCTTGAAATGTACTGGTCTGAACTTGTTGTAGCCCATTCATGGGGATGATTGAATGATTCCCAATCATATCTCCACTCATTCCAGCCAACGCCAAGGTGCTTTACAAATATTCCGTTGTCAGCCAGAATCTTTCCGATTTTTCTTCCGGTCATGCATGGTGCACTGTAACAGTAAACAATGAAGTCTTTATCCGGATTTTCTGCCTGCAACTGCTTGAATGTGCTTACAATCCTATCAATAGCGCCGTAATCAGAATGATCCCTGTCCTTATATGCGGGAACATTGACAGCAGTTGTAATATGCTCTTCTTCATATTCTTCCTGGCTTCTAAGGTCAATAAGAATGTAAGTGTCATCTTCTCCCATATGCTTTCTTAAGCCATGCGGGCTTATAGAAACTGCTGTTTCCACATCATAGAATTCCTTGATTAATTGATCTGTTGTTTTTTCTTCCGGACTTTTTCCTGTTTGGGAATTAACAACAGCATAAGCTGTTATTCCTCCTGCCAATATACCAAAAACTATTGCCAGCAGAATAGTATTTCCGTGTTTATTATCTGCACCCATTTTTACCTCTCTTTTTAACCAATATTTTTATTAAATAATCGATTATCTTGTTTTTGGTATGCTTTATTTAAATATTTTACGTTCTTTTATCAAAACAACCCCACTATTTTCCCAACAAAGAAAACATAGAAAAGAACTAAAAGCCATCCTTCCCATCTTGTGATTTCTTTTTCCTGTGTTATAAAAAAGAAAAGCAATGTCGCTATTATCATGATAGGCAGCGCAAATATAAGTATATTATTGGGAATAATTAAGGTTCCAAACAATGCAGGAATTCCCATCACTAAAAAAGAATTGAATATATTTGAGCCAAGAACATTTCCAACAGCAATCTCAGGCTTTCCTTTTCTTATTGCGGCAACGCTTACGGTCAATTCAGGCAGTGATGTTCCAAGAGCTACAGCAGTAAGCGCTATTATTTCTTTTCCTACATTCAGTATTTCAGACAATTCAATGACCGATTCAATAGTGTACTTTGCCCCAAGAAAAATAAAAAACGCACTGATAACAAGAATAGCCCAGACTTTAAACCCCAATTTTTCTATTTTAAGGCCTTTCATCTCTTTTTTTATCTCTTTATCTTTATGCCTTTTTTCTGAGTTTAATGTATAATTAAGGTAGATGAGAAAGCCTGCAATGCATAAAAATGCTTCACCTAAAGAAAAAATGCCATCCCAAATAGTAATAGCCAATAAAAATGCAGAGCCAACCAATAATGGCAGGTCTACATGAATAAGCTCATAGGCTATTTTTAATTTTTTGCTGAGTATGGCAATGATTCCTAATATTAAAAATATATTTGTTATATTGGATCCTATAACATTTCCAACCACTATTTCTGATGAGTTTCTTAATACAGCAAAAATAGATGAGATAAGCTCCGGCAGGGAAGTTCCAACTGCAACAATAGTAACTCCGGCAATAAATGCAGGCAGGCCAAAAAATATGCCTATTTTTTCAGCAGAATCTGTAAAGTAATCCGAGGCTTTGATTAAAACAATCAGGCTTGCAATAAAAACTGCTATCCAGATGAATAAATCAAGCATAATTATACTGAAAAATTAGTCTTTAAAATGGTTTTGATTGGGTATAGGAAAAATATTTCTTAAGAAAAAGTTCATTTCAAAGCATTTAGAATTTTGTTATGAAGATGCTTATTAGATGCAACATAAGAGCCGTCTTTTGGCTTCCATGGATTGTTGTTAAAATCTGTAACTTTACCATTGGCTTCTTCTATTAATAGGAAGCCTGCTGCAATGTCCCAAGAGTTTGTTTTTGTGGTAATATAAATATCAGCTGAACCTTTAGCTATGTAAGCATGCGAAAAGACGGCGCAGCCAAAGACCCTGGCATCAAAGACAATATCCTTAATTTTTGATAAAATGCGCAGTTTTTCTGTTTCTCTTCTTAATGCCAACTCTGTCAATACAAATGATTTTTCAAGATTTTTTTTATCTGAGACTTTGATTCTTTTCCCGTTCAAAAAAGCTCCTTTGCTTTTTTCTGCTGTGTAAAGCTCGTTAAAATAAGGAAGGAAAATTGCTCCATACTTTACAATATTATTTTTAGCAAGAGCAACTGAAACTCCAAAAAGAGGGAAATTGTTGATATAATTGTGAGTGCCATCCAGTGGATCGATATACCATGTGTATTCGGATTTTTTATCAAAGCTTCCGGATTCTTCAGAAACAATGTTATGATCTGGGAATTTTTTCCTTATTATAGAGAAGACTTTTTTTTCACTTTCCAGATCAACATTGGTAAAAAAGCTGTTGCGCTCTTTTGTTTTTATAAATTTTATTTTACCATAATTTTTCATCAGAACTTTTCCTGCTTCCCTGGCTGCTTTTATTGCTGTTGATTTCATACAATTTTAGAAAGTCAAGATATATTAATAGGTTTTGGTTTATATGCATTAAATCTTCTTCAGATTATTCTCAATTCTTGCTAAAATATCCTCATTCTTTGCTTCAAAATCCTTTCCTGTTATCATTTCGTAAGCTGTTATATAGCGCTTTGCAGCCTCGATTTTTACTTCGTCAGGAATAGAAGGAATTTTTCCTTCGCCAATAAAGCCTTTATCTGCAAGCCACTGCCTTACATATTCCTTATCCAGCTTTTGCGGCTCTTTGTTATTTGAGAATAGCTCATCATATGTATCTTTTACCCAGAATCTTGAGGAATCCGGAGTGTGTATTTCATCAATAAGAATTAACTCTCCATCCAGCAATCCAAATTCATATTTTGTATCTACAAGGATTAGATTGTTTTTTGCTACATATTGGTTGCCGAAATTATACAAAGCAAGGGCAACACTTTCCATCTTTTTGTATATATTTTCATCAACTAATCCTCTTTTTACTATCTCTTCTCCTGATATTGATTCGTCATGAGCGCCTTTCTCTGCTTTTGTAGAAGGTGTTATTATCGGCTTTTCAAATTTCTGGTTTTTTTCCATGCCTTCCGGAAGAATATTTCCGCAAAAGTTTCTAATGCCTTTTTCATAATTGTACCAGGCAGATGTGGTTGTAACTCCGGTTAAATAACCGCGGATAACCATCTCAACCGGAATTAACTCGCATTCTTTTGCTACCAATACATTTGGGTCAGGAATATCTATTACATGGTTTTTAACGATATCTTTAGTCTTTTCGAACCAGAATGCTGCTGTTTGGTTAAGGACCTGGCCCTTGAAAGGCAATGTGCATAAAACCCTGTCAAAGGCAGATATCCTGTCTGTTGTTATGATTAGCCTTTTATTGTCAATAACATAGCTGTCTCTTACCTTTCCCTCATATTTTTTTCCAATATTAAGGTTAGTTTTGTCTAAAGTATTTTTTAATTGTTCTTTTAGTATATCGTCGCTTAGCATTTTTGTTTTGTTTTTAATTATTATTTTGTTTTTATTATTTTTTATTATTCTATTATTTTTATTTTGAAAAATTTTAGATGGGGATGTTACTGCTGTTGTCGCTTGTTTAATTTTTTTATTGGAATTTTTTATTGGTTTTTTTACTTATTGCTGTCTGAAACCTTCTTTGCTATTTCTCTCCTATATTTGGTTAATGGCTCTTCGTATTTATTATCAATATTAAGTATTTCTATTGCTGCCAGAGCGGCATTTGCGCCGTTGTTGAGGCCTACCCACAAGCCATGTTCAGAATGCTTTAATAAGTTCAGGGAAGCCTCTGCATTATCATCGTCTTTTAACAATAATGGGCAGTAGATTACAAGCTGCTCTTTCTTTTCAATTTCCTCATTAAAATAGACAAAACTTATGTTTATTGCATCATCAGATATCTGTGTTGAGTGGGCATGGTTAATGTTGAATTTTTTAAAAATTTCCTCAGCTTTTTTGAATGCTTTTGTGTTTTTATCCCCTACCAAAACAACCTTTTCATATTTTTTTAGGATATTTATGGCAGAGTTTGCAGCTATATCTGTTTTTTCAACTCCTACTCCTAAAACAGGAATTCCCGGAGGCATCTGCATGATGGATAATAAGGCATCTAACCCTTGATAATTTCCATGGCATGGGACTCCGATGACTGGTTTTAATGTCTTTGAGGCTGCAACTCCCGGCAGGGCAGCAGACAAGCCTGCGCCTGAAATTATAACCTTGTAATCTTTTTTCAGAATATTGTCAACATCATCAGGAGTCTTATGCGCGCTTGCTATCTTAAGGTCATAGCTTATTTTTTTCTTTTTAAGACTATGAATAATATTCTTATAACACGCTTCATCAGACTTTGAGCCGAATAAAACCAAAACTTCTGTCATTTTTTGTTTAATTTTGTTTTTTATTCTATTACTTTAAATTTCTGATAGTTTTCATTCATTAATAAGTTTTTTGCTATATCTTTGGCAGTATTTTTTGCATCAGCATTTTTATCAAAAGATAGTGCCCATAATATTCCTTTTTCAAGCTTAGTTATTTCATTAAATCCTAATCTTTCCCTTAAAGTTGTTAACAAGGCTTCTGGATTGTCCAGTTCCTGCACCAGGATATTGACTTTTTTATAATTTTCCCCTGTATCTTGGTTGTTTCCAATTGAAAATGAAAATTTATGCTTATTTGCATTGATTAAAATATCTGTTTTGCTTATTCTTTCCCTGAATTTATCAGCGTCTTCTGTTATGTGGAATTTATAATAATCGCACTTTTCAAGCTTTTTTAGCTGTTTATAACCAATATTTTGCAGGGTATTAAATGCTGTTATAGCAGTATTATCGGGAACTTTTAAGCCAACAATCAATTCTACGGCAGTCATTTTCATAATATTGGTATAAGCTTAACTATTTAACTTTTTGGATAATATCTTTAAAAACCTTTCTTGGCATAATGCTAATTGAGCAAATCTAAAAAGCTTTATAAACATCAAATTTCCTTCTTTTTTATATGGGTAAAAGCTATCAAAAAAGAGAATCAAAAGCGGTCAATGCCATAAAGAATGCTATACCTTCTTCTTTAAAATCAGATAGGCTTCCTATCAGCAAAGGAATGTTTGCTGAGCTTTATGAAAACAAGGAAGTTTTTCCTAAACATTATCTTGCTACTGCTATTGACGGCGTTGGAACAAAGATAATAATCGCAGAGGCAATGCAGAAATATGATACTGTTGGAATTGATTTAGTAGCAATGAGCGCAAATGACCTGGCAACTTTAGGGCCAGTAAGCCCATTTTTGTTCATGGACTATCTTGCATGCGAAAGCAAGATCCAGGAAAAATTGCTAACTAAGGACATAATAAAAGGGATTGTTTCAGGATTAAAACAGTGCGATGCCTCAAAAATCTTAAGAAATTCGATAAGGATGAATTTTGGGAAAGGAGAGACTGCTTCTGTGGATGAATTGATAAGCTCTGCAAAAAAAGGCTATGGATTTGATGTTGCAGGATGCATGATTGGTTTTATTGAAAAGGGAAAGATAAAAAATAAGGTTAGTTCTGGAGATAAGATAATTGCTCTGCCGAGTTCTGGAGCACATTCCAATGGCTATACTGTTCTAAGGCATCATTTGCTTAATGGGGATTTTGAAACAAGAAAAGAATTTAAAAAATCATACAAAGGTAAATTTTCTTTGCATGATAAATTTGATAATTCTACTGTTGGAGATGCTTTGTTAAAGGAAACAAGAATATACACAAAACTGATAGCAGAAGTTTCTAAAAATCATGATATCATCGGGATAAATAATACAGGGAATGGATTGAAGAATTTTAATAGAATAGAAGGATTTGAATTCAGGATAAATAATCCTTTAAAGCCGCAGCCGATTTTTGAATTAATGAAGGAAGAATCAAAGTTTTCAGATGAAGAGATGTATAAAACCCTTAACATGGGGATGGGATTTTTTATTATTTGCAATAAGGATGATGCTGATAAAATTCTGCAGACTGCTAATGGTGGGAAAATTGTAGGCGAAGTGAAAAAGAGCAACAGCACAAGAACTGTTTTAGAAAAAGGAAATAAAAATATTGTTTTTGAGGGGTATTAATCCATATTTAAGACTGTCCTTGCAAGATACTTAATCAATGTCAGGGTTGCTTTTGTATTCTCGATATATTCTTAAAGGCTAGATGGTTTAAATATGTATACATAGCTGTTACAGTTGTACCAGTTGGGTGTTTCATTCTTGATTTAATTGTAGCTTGGAATTTTGGATTTAATAAATATTTAGTCGCACGACCTTTATTTTGATAATGTACTCCTTTAACTAGCTCTTTTTTGCTTTCTATTGCAGTTAATTTTTCAGAGTCAAAACCAACTCCTTTATCAGACACTTGGTAAATAAATCCTTTAGGTCCAAAAAAATAATCTATTTTTATTGGTTTATCTGGTTCTTCGGCGTAAGCTCTGATAAAGCAATTTTCAATAAGATATGTGAGAAGATTCTGATTCGATTCAGTATCGAAAAGGATATTCTTTACATATGGTCTATTAACACGTTCTGGTAGGTGATTTATATCAAAATCATATTTACAATCCTCTACAAACCTTTTAATCCACTTATAGCCATTTTCTGTTTTTATATTATCAACTTGTCTACTAGTAACTCCTCCAATTTCTGAAATCATCTGATCCAGCGACTTCTCTACAAATACCATATAATTTAATGATTATATGTACTATATAAACATTTCGGTTTGTAGTCCCTTTATAGTACTAAATAATCTGAAAATTATCTTATTTAGGAATAAATAAATTTATAATATTTGACCTCTAAAACCCCTAAATTCTGGCTCTAGAAGCCTTAAAACAGCAAAATTTAATCGAAAGATTTATATAGTTTTCTGGATTAATTTTATTATGACAGATGTCTAAATCTCGACGATATTTTTCATAAAAACTCAATAATTAGCTTAAATTCCAGATGGAAAAAAACAATGATTATGGGGCAAAAGACATACAGGTTCTTACAGGATTAAGCGCTGTGAGGAAAAGGCCTGCGATGTATATTGGAAGCACCGGACTCAGGGGACTGCATCATCTTGTTTTTGAGGCTGTGGATAACAGCATAGATGAGGCTCTTGCCGGCTTTTGCGACAAGATTGTTGTGATAATACATAAAAACAATTCTGTAACTGTTATTGATAATGGAAGGGGCATTCCTGTTGATTTGCATCCAAAATACAACAAGCCTGCTGTGGAAATTGTAATGACAAAGCTGCATGCTGGCGGAAAATTTGATAAAAAAACATACAAGGTTTCTGGCGGCTTGCATGGGGTTGGAATTTCTGTTGTTAATGCGCTATCCAAAGAGTTAAGTATTGAGGTAAGAAGGGATGGAAAAATACACCAGCAAAAATATTCCAGGGGAAATGCAGTATCAGAACTGAAGGTTACAGGAGAATGTGCTGACCAGGGAACTAAGGTTACATTTTTGCCTGATGATGAGGTATTCTCAGAGACAGAATTTCATTTTGACACTTTATCCAGCAGGTTAAGGGAGTTGGCTTTCCTGAATAAAGGCATACATATTACATTATTTGATGAAAGGTCAGCCAAAAAACATGAATTCAAGTATGATGGAGGCATTGTTTCTTTTGTGGAATTTCTTAGCAAAAATAAGAATCCATTGCATAAACCCATTTATTTTAACAAGGGAAAAAATGGTATGGAGATAGAAGTTGCTATGCAGTACAATATGAGCTACCAGGAGAATATTTTTACTTTTGCAAACAATATAAACACAGAGGAAGGTGGTTCGCATTTAGTTGGATTTAAGACTGCACTGACAAGGACTATGAATAATTACGCTGAGAAATCAAAAGGAAATGACACAAAGCTTTCAAGCGATGATGTGAGAGAAGGTATGACTGTGGTTATTTCTGTTAAACTGCAGGAGCCTCAGTTTGAGGGCCAGACAAAAACAAAGCTTGGAAATTCTGAAGTAAAAGGAATTGTTGAAAGCATTGTCAATGAAAATCTAGGTTCATTCTTAGAGGAAAATCCGGCTGTTGCCAGGATTATCATTGAAAAGTCTGTTAATGCTGCAAAAGCAAGGGAAGCAGCTGCAAGGGCAAGGGACTTAACAAGAAGAAAAGGCGCTTTAAATTCCCATTCACTGCCTGGAAAACTTGCTGACTGCTCGGAAAAAGACCCTGCAAAGTGCGAGATCTATATTGTGGAAGGGGATTCGGCAGGAGGATCGGCAAAGCAAGGCAGAAATAGAAACTCACAGGCAATATTGCCTTTGAAAGGAAAAATACTGAATGTTGAAAAGGCAAGGCTGAATAAAATTTTCCAGAACAATGAAATCACAACAATGATCACTGCTTTAGGCACCGGCATTGGGGAAGAGTTTGACTTAAATAAATTAAGGTACCATAAAGTTATAATCATGACTGATGCTGATGTGGATGGCGCTCATATAAGGACTTTGCTATTGACGTTCTTTTACAGGCATATGAATCCTTTAATTAAGGCAGGGCATGTGTATATTGCGCAGCCGCCCTTGTATAAAGTTGTTAAAAATAAAAAAGTTCATTATATCTACTCTGATAAAAAGCTTGAGGCTTTGTTTAATGAGATTGGAAGGGAAAATGCCTCTGTCCAAAGATACAAGGGATTAGGAGAGATGAATCCCCAGCAGCTGTGGGAAACAACAATGAATCAGGAGAACAGGACTTTATTGCAGGTCAGCTTAGAGGATGCTGTTGAAGCAGATAAAATATTTACAATTCTTATGGGTGATCAGGTAGAGCCAAGAAGGGATTTTATACAGATGCATGCAAAAGAAGTCACTAATCTGGATATTTGAGATATAATAACCCATTTAAAAAATCCAATAACAAAAACAAACAATACACGAAAAAATGGGCTATATTGAAACAATAGGATTTACAGCAGCTGCATTGACTACAATAGCCTTTTTGCCTCAAGTAATTAAGGCATGGAAATCAAAGCATACCAAGGATATTTCTCTGATAATGTTCATAGTATTAACTATAGGTATTTTTTTATGGGTAGTTTATGGTTTCTTAATATTATCAATGCCTGTTATCGCTGCAAATGTCGTGACTTTTGTTTTGGCATTGACAATTTTAATTCTTAAGCTGAAGTATAAGTGAAAATAATTCTAACTAATCTCTAATATACGATTAAAACCAATCAAAATCTTTATAAACCAAGTATTTTTCCCTTATGCTATGGCAAAACTAAAGGTAGCAAAGAAGCAGTGGTATCCTATTCTAGCTCCAAAAATATTCAGGAATTCTGTTTTAGGGGAAACTGTTGTATTTGAGCCTGAGCAGATGGTTGGAAAGGGGATAACGTATAATCTTGCAAACCTGACAAAGGACATAAAAAGGCAGAATGTAAACATTGATTTTGAAGTTAATGGTGTTCAAGACGGCAAGGCTCTTACACATGTTGTAGGCTATAAGATTATACCTTCTTCTCTTAAGAGAATGGCCAGAAGGAATATTGAGAAAATTGATATGTCATTTATGTGCAGCACATCTGATAAGAAAAACATGAGAATTAAGCCAATCATAATCACAAGAGCTGCAACAAAGGGCTCAATTGCATCAAAAATAAGAAAGAATGCCCAGGATTTCCTGCTAAAATATATTAATGAGATAAGCTATGATAACTTCCTTAATGACCTGATAGGCCATAAGATTCAAAGTTCTTTAAAAGACCATTTAAAGAAGACTTATCCTTTAAGAATATGCGAGATAAGGTCAATGGAAGTAGTGGATTTGGAAAAGAAAAAAGAAGCTGAAAGCCAAAAGCCGCCAAAAAAGGTGAAAAAGGCTAAGGCTAAAGAAGTCAAGGAAGAAAAGATTGAAAAGAAAGCGGAATCAAAAGAAAAAAAGGAAGAAAAAGCAAGTGAAGTGAAAGAAAAGGAAGTTAAGGAAAAACATGAAGAAGTCAAGGAAGCTAAAACAGAGAAAGCTGATGAAGTGAAAGCAGAGGAAGCTAAAGAGCCACAAAAAGAGGCTTCAGAGCAATAGATATAGCAAATATTTTAAAACCAAAACTTATTCTTTTTTTATAAACAGCCCCGTAGTGTAGCGGCCAATCATACAAGCCTCTGGAGTTTGTGACCCAAGTTCGAATCTTGGCGGGGCTATTAACGTTTTACCCCGAAAAAAAAGGAAAACTATATATAGATGTCACACTTTCAGCCATACATGGCAAAGATAAACTATGCTTCTAATGGTAAAAGAGACTTCCATAACCTAGAATATGAATCAGATAAGGCTATTCATGAATTAGAAGCCAATGAGACTTGGAAACATGATAATAACAGGCTAATAGTTCTTGATTATCTTAAAGCGTGTAGGCTGGGGAAAGCTAAAAGCGGAAATAAAAACAAGAAAGTTGTTAAAAGCACATTATACAGGGTAATGGGACTAATGCGTATGCTTTCAAATGAATGGATAAACAAGGATTTTGACAAAACTACCCAAAAGGATTGGGATGATTTCTATGAGAATATGGAAAATGATGTTATAATTAATGCTTATGGCAATAAGTATAAACCATCAGCTAAAGCTAAAAATTATAAAACTGTCAGGAAATTCTTGAAATGGAAATTTGGAGAAAATAAATACTATCCTCCTTTTTGTGATTCATGGGATACTACAGAGGAAAGTCCAACAAAGATATTTTTAACAAGGTCTGAAGTAGAGAAGATGGTATTATCCGCTTCTGCATTAAGGGTTAAGACCTATATTATGGCATTGTTTGATGGCGGTTTTAGGGCAGAGGAGTTTGCTAATCTGAGATGGGTTGATGTTGCAAAGCCAGAGGACAGGGGTTATTATAAGGCTCATGTCAGGAAAGAAACATCAAAGACAAAAAAAGAAAGATGGGTTAGCTTATGGCTGGCAACAGATCTAATTGATAATTTTAAGAATTCTGAAAAGCAGAGGTTGGGAGATAATTTTGATGAAAATAATTTTATTTTTGAAACCAATTATCATACGATGCTCGAAACAATCAAGGATAATGCTAAAAAAGTTTTGAATAAAGATATCTCATTACATACAATGAGGCACAGTTCTGCAACTTATTATGCAAGCATCATAAAGACCTATGCACAGTTTTGCAGCAGGTATGGTTGGAATTTAAAGTCAGGAACTGCTCAAAGGTATTTTCATGCTGTTGATGATGATGAAATTGCAGGGCAGACCAAAGACCATGAAATTGCAAAATTTAAAACAGAGTTTGAAAAGACAAAATTAGAAAATAAGATTATTAACAAGGAGATAGAAAAGCAGAAAGAGCAGTTGGAAGAATTGCAAAAGCAGATTGAAGATAAAGACAAAAAGGATGAGCTGATACATAAAATAATCAAAGGCCTTGTCAAGAAAGGCAAGCTTAATGATGCAGTTGACATGGTGCGAGAAGAAAAAATGGAAAAAGAATTAGTAAAGCTTTCTGGGTGAATGTTAAGCCATATGAATTCTATAATTTAAAATATTAGAGTTTTAAACTTTTATTCCAGTAGACTGATATAACCAGGCTCTTGGCTCTACTATTAACATGTATCTTGCTTCTTTAAGCCATTTGTTTTTCATTGAATGTTTGCTGTCGCCTGTGAAGTGATGATATAGTTCATGCCTTAAAGTACTCCTATTTGCCCCAATTCCACCTAATTCAACGATTGGATTTCCATTTTCATGATAAGCCCCTCCCCCTAGATATTCATCGCACAAAATTCCTTTAACTCCTTTTAATCCTAATTTATCTGACTCTTTTTTAACCAGAACATCTAATCTCTTTTGTTCTTTTATTTTCTCTGCAAATAACATTGAAACGGGACATGATATTAATAATCCAACATATGTTGAAGCTCCACCTATAGCTAGCCATTTAATTCCTTCGATTGTGTAATTTAATATTTCATTTGGAGCCATTACTTCTAGTATTGCATATTGAATTATAAAACTTACTTTTCAGGGCTTCATTATCCAACCTTACAAAAACCTAGTCAGCTTAATCTCATCCTTACTTTCAGCCTTATCAGAACTTCTATCAATAAGCTTTGTATATATTTCATCAAATTTTTTTACAAAGCCTAAATCATGCTCCAGAGCCAATGATCTTATGTAAGAAGAAATTGTTTTGTAGCCTTTGGACTCTGCATTATTCTTAACCCGTTCATGCTGATTCTTTGTCAGCCTTACTATAAGAGTCCTTTTCATCATCTTTATCACATTCCATATTGCATTGACACCCTGTTTACCAAATATTCAAAATTGCCCCTATAATGTTTTGTTGAGCAGCTGTTGCTTATATGGGCTTCAGTTCCATTGCCCTGGCCGTGCTGTGTCCTTAAAATGTGCATTGCCGGAACTAAATCATTTTCTACCTTTTTCTTCTGCTTTTTGCTTAATCCGGCTACACTCAGGCTGTATCTGTCCTGGCCGTCATCGACAGACAAACAGCTGGCATTCTTGTACCTTAATCCTGTCAGCCCATGAAGGGCGCTATCTATTGCCACAGCTGCTTCTCTTCCATTATACAGGCCAGCAACATACTGGCCAAATATATCCATTAATGTCATTTTTACCTGTTTGTTGTTCATTTTCATCCCCCTGTGTTTATAATATATCCAAGCCTAATTCCATATTTTGTATTGCATCTGTATGTCATTTTTAATCACCAATGGCAAGAATACCGTCTGGAATACTTATATCTGTGTACCAAAAGCATGGTTTTCAGGTCAGAAAGATTGTTTTATGGATGTGTTTAGCCTGATTTTCAACAAAATTGAATGTAAATTGAATGAAACTACTTAAAAGTAGTTAAATTATAGAAAGGTTTATATATGGCTGGGTTATTCTGACCCGTATGATAGCAAACCTGACCCAGTTCATACATGAAACCGTGAACCGAGATGGAGTGATTATGCAGGGATTGTCAAGAAATCTAATAACTCCAAGAGCCCTAGCTGCATATATTATCAAGACCAATCCGGACAAGAACCTTAGCCTTGAATCAGTCAGGACGGCAATAAGAAGGTGCGATACAGATTTTTCTGAGATTAAAGACATAAACAAGCCGGTATACGGCGTGCTAAAAGATTCAAAAATACATTTAAAAAGCGGAGTGGTAAGAGTTTCTTTTAAGAAAGGGGATGCGTCACTCGAGCTCATAAACAGGAGCCTAAAGACACTCGAGATTTACGGGGGAGATACATTCAGGGTAATCAAAGGGCAGAACATACTTACAATACTTGTTGATGAAGGCAACCTGGAAAAGGTAAGGCATGCATTTTCCGAGAGGATTCTTGATATTGAAAAGGATCTGTGCGAGATTTCCATTATAGTGCCAAAAGAGGCATACAAGCAGTACGGCATGAACTCAGTATTGCTGAATGAAATTACAATAAACAAGATTAATGTCGTGAGTACATTCAGCTGCGGAACAGAAATGAATGTTTATGTTTATGAAAAGGACAGCCAGAAAACATTCAACATACTCGGGAATATGCTGGAAAGGATAAAGAATGAGATGAAGCTGGAAGAAAAGAAAAAGAAAGGGAGAAATAATCAATAAAAATATTAGGTGATATAAATGCAACAAAAAGAAGAAACAATAATAATGCCAAACAATGAAGTAAAACCTTGGCCATTTACAGAATTTGCAAAAATATTAGATAATACGCTGAAAGATAAGCGCTTTGATTTACAAAGCAGAGAGTATGTTCCTTTTGATAAAAAAGAAAAAGAAATATTCATAAGCAGGAATTATAAAGATTCTTATAGGTATGGTTCACTTATTTATACCAAGGGAATTCATATTCAAGATGATGGCTCAACTTCTACAGGTTATATTTATCCGGAACATATAACTTGGATAAATGGAATGCCAAAAATTCAAAATGACCTTGTTCTATCTACATTGAAGCATGACGAAGGCTGGGAAAAGGTAGCAATTTCGCATTCTAACCTGGCAGACCGCGTGGATTTTTATATACACCCAAGATGGAGTTTCCAAGTAGGGGGTAATTTGGAAGACAAAAAATATTCAAAACATGTAATAAATACACTTGGAACCAAATCAAAAAAAATTGAAGAAAAAGGAGAGCTAAATTACCGCTCTAAAACCTATGACATAGAAAATATAATCAGCAAAATTATAGACATAGCAACTTATACAAGGAAATGATGAAAAATGGCAAAAGAATACTTAAAATTACCAGAGGGATTTGATAAAAGCAAAATTATCCAGCCTTATACAGATTTTGGGAAATCACTAGATTCAACCCTAAGAGAAAATAATTTTCATCTTAAAAATAAATTTCTTGAGGATGATAGCGAGATTATCAGATTATTTAGGACATATGGATTTCCTGACAGTAAAAATGATATAGATTATCTTAGGTGCATAAGAAGTCCACAAACAAGAGAAGAATATGCTGAAAGGGGACGAGATGAATTCTCCTATAATTCTAAAGAAGTAAGTTGGAAAAATGATGAATATACCATAAAAACAGAGGCATTGGTTAAAAGAGTAGAAGACTTAAGATGCGGTCATGAATTCGTAGTGTTTGAATCACCTGATAATCTTTACAGTGTAGATATAAGCGGAGAAAAAAATGTATTTGATTTTAGTATACGGGCATCCGAGGAGTTTATACTTCACGCACTTAGGATATTAAGAGATTCTGAAGACACAAAATTATATCAACAAGATGGTGTTGAAGGATTTGTTTTAGAGCGGGATAACATGAGCCCGAAACAGACAGAAAGAGCAATACTTGAACTGCTTAATTTTAAACCAAGCAAAAAATAATGAAAAATCAAACAAAATAAAATGGCATTTTTATACGTAAAATCGGACTTTGAATTATTAATAGAAAAAGCTGTAAAAGAAATAAATGCAGAATTTAGGGTTGGGAAAAACTTTGTCAAAGTAGGAGATGAAAAAATATATTCTAATAGTAAAAATAAAGATCTTATAACTGAAGTTTACAAAACAAAAAATGAAACTGATGGTTCATTACTGGATTTTGAAAGTCCTGATTATAGGGAAGGTGGCTATTTTGTAGCAAGAATGATAAAACATGGTGATGGTTCCTTTAGTAAATTCAATGGATTCGTAGGTGAATATTTGAGAAAGCCAATTGAAGAAAAGGTAGAAGTAGTTAAAATAGAGGGAGAAAGTGATGATAATTATATTGATGACCTTGATCCAGCATCATTATCAATATTGATGAATGATAAAAAAAATTATATGGAATTATTCAGCTTGACTGAATCAGACCAGAACAATTCTACAGAATTAAGACATGATTTTACAGAAGAATCTCCTTATGATAAAATCATTAAGTTTAAAGTTTCTCAGGCATTTAAGAGTGTCCAGCCAGATTTGAGCCCACAACTTAAAAACAATGATGAAAAAAGCTGGGGCTTGGAAAGGGATAAATTTGACATGACTTACTCTATCATTAAGGAAATTATATTAAAACCTTTACAGGATGCATTCAAAAAAAATAATTTTGATTTTTATTATTAATTAATGGATTGCAACCATCTTAAGGTTTTGATGGGGTTGTGTTGGGAGTTATATTTTTTTATTTTAAACTTTCTTCTATTATCTTTTTTTCCTCTTCTGTTATGTTATATAATTTGTAAACAAGTTCATTAATTTCCTTATCTGTTTTCTTAATTTCTTCTTCTATTTCATTCAATGAAGTAAATTTGTTCTTTTTAGATTCATCTTTCCACCATTAAACAATCTTGCGTGATTATGCCAATCCTCTATCTAAAACCTACGGAGGACTTTTTCTGGCCTAATCATTCGCATTGTTTTGTTAAGATGGGCCTATTATATTCCTTTTTCTGAGCCTTAAAATATGCTTCCCTATTTTTACAAACCTTTGGTGTTCTTGCGTTTCTTTTTCTTTCTATTCTTTTTTTCATTTTTTATCTTTTTTCCCCTATCAAGAGTTTGACCTAATTTAGCGCTCTGATATAATAATTCTCTTATTTTATCTTTTTCTTCTTTTCTATTAATCATAATTTCCTCTCTGTCTAATTTTTTAAGCTCAGCTTGCAATTCTTTAAGTTTTCCTTTACTCAATGCTAATTCATCTTTTTTTCTTTGTAATCTTATTGCATTATATTCCTTTACTTTCTGGACTGTTCCCCCTATCCCACCAGACATAGTAACATTTCCACTTTTCATAGCTCTATTAAATGTATCCAGATCCTTTAGCTTCTCTTGATTTTTTTCTAAACTCTTAGTTTCCCTTTCTATCTCTTTAAGGTCATTGATAAAATTTTCACGGATTTCTTCCTGTTCTCTTAGCCCTTTAGTTTCTTTCTTAGACAACCGAACAACTCTGACCCTTTTATTGCGTTGATGTGGTTTAGCTTGTTTTCTTTCCTCTTCTTCATCTTCTGATGGTTTAGCTAATTCCTCTGCTAATAGTTCTTGAAAACTTTTTTCCTTTTTCCTTTTTTTTGGCTTAAAACCAAAATTATTTGATTTTTTCTTCATTTTTTTTGGAACTCCACTATTTATCAAAATTCATTTTTTTCTTATCTTCCTTTCTTTCTTATTTCCCTTTTTTATAATCTTTTCCTTTATATAATATCCCAATAAACCAAACAAAATTATGAATATAACTAACATCAAACTTTGCACAAACCCTATTATCTGGAAAAATCCATATAAAATTGGAATACATCCAATTATAAGACCACCTTTTAAAAGTAAATTAATAAGTTTTGGCATGTTTATTTACCACCCCAATACAACTTATCAGTTCAGAATCAGTATAAAAACTTTGCTTCTTTGAAGGTTATATCATCACGCATCATAACTAAAGTTCTCTATCCCTTTTTGACTTGGATATTATTCTACCCGGAAAATTATCAAATTCTTCTTTGTCAGTAATTTTTAATTCAATTATTACACCAGATGTATTTTTATTTGGCCATACAAGGAAATAATCACACGCAAAATCAAAGAAATCCTTATACTTCTTTCCATTTTTTTCTTTTGGATAAACTATATCCTTGATTTCATCTGTATTAATGAAATTAAGATTCAAATCCTTAACAGAGAGATATCTTAATGCAATAGTTTCAACTTTATCTATAAATAATTCCATACAGGGTATAAAATTATCTGGACTTTTTAGAAAATAATTTGTCCTAAGTTCACTTTTTGGCAACCATATTTTAATTATTGAACCCTTCCATTCCTTAAATAAATCAAAATAAGTAAATGCTCCATTTCCAAAAAAATCTCCAAAAAAATCTCCAAAAAATTCTCCGAAGTCTTGTGGCAGTGATTCCAAACTATCATCATCAGTTTTATTAATGTTATACCTTTTGTCAATTGCAAATATAGATTCTATTTTCCCTATATTTTCCCTATCCCAAAACCTAATAAACCTAACTAACTTAATTAATATTGATTTAATTATTCCCATCTGGATATTTTGAGAGCCACTTCATTGTATCTATCAATTTCTTCTTGAGTAGCAAAAACCTGATTTCTTGCCCAAATTAATTTTGCCATTCTATCCATTTCTTCTTTATCATAATCAGGATATTCTTTTTTATATCTTAGCCCAATTATTTACGGGTAAAACCTACATAAATTTGGCGGGGCTATATACCTTTAGTGTCCGAAAATTGAGAATGATTTTGATTTATTGAAGAAATTAATTTATCTTTCTCAGATCTAAAAGCTGCTTTTTCAGTTTCCTGAGTATTTTTTAACTCAGTGATTGCTTCATTATAATCATTGATTATACCATATAATGCTTCAATAATTGTTTGATATTGGAATGCTATTTCCAAAAAAGGCTTTTCTGATGCATCAGATTTAGAGTAAGTTTTTGCAAAATTACAATAATGATATTCTACTCTTTTTTTTAATAATCCTTTAATGTTATCCCTTAAACCCATCAAATTTTCCCTTTCATCTCCAATCTGCTCCAAATCTTGTTCCATTTCATAAAAAGTTGTTTCAACAGCCGATATTGCAATGCTAACATCTCCAGAATTTAATGAAGTATCAATAGAATCAGTCAATAACGAAACTTTGCTCAAATTTCTCTTATGAATATTTGGTATTAAGTCTAGGCCTTTAGCAAGCTGAGCAACATGATACTCCAATGCTACTGTAGCTTCATTTTCAATGCTGTCTGCCAATTTACCCGAAGCCACGTACTTATCATCCATGATATAAGAAATGGCATTGTATTTAAAAAATTTATCAATATTTACCTGTAAGTATTTCCCTGAACCTGTTGATATCCTTTACCTCTTTTACCAGCTTAAAAACCATAAAAGAATCAGTATATTCGGTATTTATATAGCTTTTTGTCGGATTTGACTGGTAAAGAAGGTACTAAAATTATTTCACTTCCTTATTAACCCAGTTTTCATAGCTTTCATTGGCTTGTGCATCAATTTTAAGTATGCATGGAACATCATAGCTGTGCAGTTTTTTTACTTCCTCTTTTATTTTTTTGTAATTTTTTTCTTTTGTTTTTGCCATAATGACTATTTCCTTATCATCTGCTATCTTGCCTTTCCACCAATACATGCTTTTTATTGGGTGCATGTTAGAGCATGCAATCAGCCTTTTTTCCAGCAGATGCTTTGATATTTTTACAGCTTCTTTCTCGTCTTTGCAGGTTATGTAGATTATGGTCATTTTTGGATAATTTTATGTTTATGCTTCAACTGATAATCTTGTTTATTAATATTTCGGTAAAAACATTTAAAAACCACCTATTGTTCTCTTGGATTATGCCAAAAAATTATATTTTCACTAATATTATCGGGACTTTTATCTTCAATGAAAAGTACAGGATAACAGATGGGTTATTGTTCAAGGATATTGAGCATTATAAGAATAAAAAGATATATGAAGAGAAGCTGATAAAAAAACATGGAGATGTGAATAATCCTGATGATAATCAGCTTTGCATTATACTGGATTCTTTCAAAAACAGGAAATATTTTTCCCAGTTCTATAAAAAAAATCTTGAATTGACTAAATTTCTGGTAAAGGAATCGGTAAATACTGATTCATTGATAATGCAGACAATCAACACTATTGAGGAGATCGATAAGACACTTAATATGCATGTGAAAAGGCTTAGGGAATGGTATTCTCTTTATGCTCCTGAAATTTCAAACAAGGCCAAGGACCATGAAAAATTTGTTTCTTTGATAATAAAAAAGCAAAAAAAACAGCTGTTAAAAGAATTAAATTTAGATGAAAAAGACAGCATGGGGGCTGATTTAAGGGATAAGGATGTAAGCGCAATGATGCTGATTGCAGCACAGGTTAATAATTTCTATAAGTTGAGGGATCATTATGCAAACTACCTTGCAGAACTGGAAAAAGAGGCATGCCCTAATCTCGCTGCTGTTGTCGGAATCAGAATTGCTGCAAAATTAATAGAGCATGTGGGAAGCCTAAAAAAACTGGCCCAGATGCCTGCTTCCACAATACAGATTCTGGGAGCTGAAAAAGCTTTATTCAGGCATTTGAAGAATAAGAAGAACAGGTCTCCAAAGTACGGCTTGCTGCATGAGCATCAATTAATACAAAAATCAAAAAAGGATATGCTTGGAAAGGCTGCAAGGACCTTGGCAGATAAGGCAAGCATTGCAGTTAAGGTTGATTATTTCAAGGGCAAGTTTATCGGAGATAAACTGAAAAAAGAGATAATTAGTAAGTTTAAGGTTCAATATTAGAAAATCAAAGAAAAATGATAAAAAAATCAAAAGTGTTTGAGGTTTATGAAGGCAGGATGAATAAATTATACACTGTAAATCTTATTCCTGGAAAGAGCGTTTATGATGAAAGCCTGTCAAGGCAGAATAATATTGAGTATAGGGAATGGAATGCTTACAGCAGCAAGCTGGCTGCTGCAATACTGAATAAGTGCCCTAATATTTTTTTGAGGAAAAATGATGTAGTTTTGTATCTTGGGAGCTCTACAGGAACTACAGTAAGCCATGTATCTGATATTGTAGGAAAAGAAGGATTTGTTTTTGCTGTTGATATTGCTCCAAGAGTGATGAGAGATTTAGTTTTTAACCTTGAGGCAAGGAAGAATGTTGCTCCGGTGCTTGCTGATGGGAATAATTTTAAGGCATTAAGGGAAAAAGTAAGCATGGTTGATGTTATATATCAAGATATTGCGCAGAAAAACCAGGTTGATATTTTCTTAAACAGTGTAAATACATTCATGAAAAAGGACGGCTATGCCATTATTGCGGTAAAGGCCAGGAGCATTGACGTGACAAGAAAACCAAAGCAGATTTTTAATGAAATCAGGGAAATACTGCAAAGAGAATTAACAATAATTGATTTTAGGGAATTGGAGCCTTACCAAAAGGACCATGTTATGTTTATCTGCAAGAGAAAGTGACAGGTTAAAATAATTAGAGATAGAATTAATAAATCAAAACCAGCTGAAAAACAAAGTTTTTTCGCAACCTTTTTAATTTGATATGCATTTCTTATTTTGGGGTAGGTAATATATGGAAATAGAATCTAATGGGAAAACCGGGACTTTTAAGCTGAAAAAAGGCCTTGCAGAGATGCTGAAAGGCGGAGTTATCATGGATGTTGTTTCTGCTGAACAGGCAAAAATAGCTGAGAAAGCAGGGGCAGTTGCAGTTATGGCTCTGGAAAGGGTTCCTGCAGATATAAGAAAGGAGGGTAGTGTTGCCAGGATGGCTGACCCTAAAAAAGTAAAGGAAATAATGAATTCTGTTACTATTCCGGTTATGGCAAAAGTCAGAATTGGCCATTTGGCAGAAGCGCAAATTATTCAATCGCTTGGAGTGGATTATATTGATGAAAGTGAAGTGCTAACGCCTGCATCAAGCAGCCATATTGACAAGAATAAGTTTAAGGTTCCTTTTGTCTGCGGCGCAAAAAATCTTGGAGAGGCTTTAAGAAGAATCAATGAAGGCGCTGCAATGATCAGGACTAAAGGAGAGCCAGGAACTGGGAATATAATTGAGGCTGTAAAGCATATCAATCTTATTAATGAAGAGATTTTGTCTTTAAAGAAAATGTCTAACAGGGAGCTGAATAAAGAAGCAATAAAGATGAAAGTTCCATATTCTTTAGTTGAGGCAACAAGAAAATTGCAAAGGCTTCCTGTAGTAAATTTTGCAGCCGGCGGCGTTGCAACTCCTGCTGATGCAGCCTTGATGATGTTGCTTGGATCAGATGGAATATTTGTAGGCTCTGGAATCTTTAAATCCAAAAATCCTGCTAAGACAGCAAAGGCTGTAGTTGAAGCTACTACGCACTATGACAAGCCGGAGATAGTTGCAAAAGTCTCGCAAGGATTGGGAGATGCAATGAAAGGTCTTGAGATGGATAAGATTGAGTTAAAGATGCAGGAGAGAAGCGCTTAAATGAAAATAGGAATATTGGCATTGCAGGGCAGCATAAGAGAGCATTCTAATATAATAAAGAAGCTGGAAGCAAACCCAGTAAAGGTAAAATTCCCGGAAGACATGGAAGATATTGATGCATTAATAATTCCTGGTGGAGAAAGCACAACTATCGGCGCATTAATGAAAAAATACAGGCTTGACAAAGCAATTAAGGAAAAGCATAAGCAGGGAATGCCGATTTATGGAAGCTGTGCAGGAGCAATTCTGCTTGCAAAAGAAATTTTAGACAACAGGCAGATTAAACTAGATTTAATGGATATAAGCATAAAAAGGAATGAGTACGGAAGGCAAATAAACAGCTTTGAGGCAGATTTAAGCATTAAGGATATTGGGGATTTTAAGGGGATTTTTATCAGGGCTCCGGTAATCAAATCTTTCTTTAATGGAGCTGAAATCCTGGCAGAGCACAGAAACTGCCCGGTAATGGTAAAGCAGGACAATATTTTACTGACAACTTTCCATCCGGAATTGACTAATGACACAAGAGTGCATGAATATTTCCTGGAGATGGTCAAAGAGTATAAAGAAGTCAAAGATATGCAAAGGGGTATTGAGAAAGAAAAAGGTCAGGAGATGGGTTTGAAAAGGTTTGTTTAACAAATCCCAACCACAGCTTTACTATTCCTTTTCTCACTAATCATTTCATAGGAAATTTTATATATAAGTCTTTCTTGCCTCTAAACATGGGAGATGTAATATCAATGCATAAATTGAATTTTTATGTTGCATTAAGAGAAATGACAGAAAAATATCTGCTAGCAAACACAGTTGAACCTCAAAACGAAAATTTAAAGTTCTTCTCGGGCGGACGAAGTGGGCATCTGGGTAAACTGGTCGAAAAACACACCCAAGAATTTGAAGAAAAATTTGGAAGAATTGGAAATTTTAGTGAGACAACATCCTGTCTTATGAAATATCATGATGTATTAAATAGTATAACTGCTAAATATAAAAAACTTGAAATACAGATTTAATAAAAAAATAATAAAAATCTATTTCTTCATATCAACTTTCTCTATATCCTTTCCAAAGTCATTGAAAGGGAATGGCCTTTTGTTTGTTGCAAAGGTCATATACCTCAAAAAATTATAGACATAAGTTATCCACATATTAGAAAAATCTGCAAGTGCTTTGCTTCTTTTTCCGGTTATTATTGTGTAAAACCAGTGCAGTATTACAACAACCTGCACAACAACCTTCCAAATTCCTAGTATTAATCCGGAAATTATTCCTATTAAAATCCTTAATAATGCTTCTGTTCTTTCTGTCATTTATTCATCACCACCATTAATTTTTATTTTATATTTTAAAAATCTTGTTGTTTATTTGAAATAATATAATTAAATGGGTTAGTAAAGTATCCCAACAACAATACCTTCAATATCTGAAAGTCTTACTTTATTCGGATCTTCTTTATGGTAATTATCCCCTTTTGTTATGAAATAGCTTCCTTTTTGGTCAGTGCCTTTTTTAATGACCCTGTGCACAAATGCATAGTCATAGCCTTCTACATCGTAAGCTATAATGTCTCCTACTTTTATCTCATCTGCGTTTTTAGGCTTTATCTCAATAGTTGTTGTGCCCTCATCTATCAAAGGGTCCATCGAATTGCTGTCAATGTATTTTCTCCAGTTAGGGTTTTTGATGCTTATTGTGACTCTATTGCTATAGATTCTGACATCAGATTCCTCAATCCTATCTAAGGGAGATGGCATTTCTTCTCCTGTCAGCTTTTTTTCCTTTATAACTATCTTTTCTTTTTCAATATATTCCGGCACAAAAATCTTTTCATAGATTGTGTAGGCTGTCAGAATAGGAACATCTTGCTTTTGGCCGTCCTGTTCGATATATGTATTTTCTGTGCAAGTGATATCGCCAGTATTATCAACACAAACCTCTTCTTTAAAGGTATTCAAGCTCTCAAATGACATTACTTCATATGAAATTTCTTTGTTGATTGAAGCAAAAGAAGCTATAGCTGTGACTATAATAAAAACTAGTACCACCCCCAGCTTGAATAGTTTCATAGTGAATATATGGGCAGAACTAGTATATAAATCTTTCTATTTATTACTACTCTAAAGATGTGACATATTTAAGTTATATGGGCTTACTTTAATCCATAGCAACAACTTTCTCTAAAGAAATAGTGCTTTCTCCTTCAAACAATGCTTTTTAAATAAATTTCCCGCTTATGCGGACCGGATATATCCTTATTTTCTTATCTTTATATAAATATCTTCTGCCATATCCTTATCTATTACTATCTGTGTATGTTGAATCTGAAAAACATAGGAAGGAAAATTTTGTATGAGCTTGATAGGTTTGCCGGGCAATACACCAAGAGCCATCAATTTCTGAAGTTTTTTATGGTTTTGTGTAAGAATATATGCTATTTTTCCAGACTGTCCTTTTTTCAGTTCAGAAAGCGAAGAAACAATTTTATTTATAATCTCTGAATTACTACTGCAGCATTTTCCTGACGGGATTTGGTTTCCATGCGGGCATTCCTTGGGATGGCCAAGCAAAGTGCATATGCTTTCTTCAACTTCGCCAGATAAAACATGTTCAAATTCACAAGAGGGCTTCTCAATTTTACTTTTTCTGATATTTAAAACATCATAAAATAATCTCTCTGCTAATCTGTGTCTTCTTATTACACTTTGAGCCGCTTCATACCCTTTTTCTGTTAATTTTATTTTATCTTTAGGAATAATTATATGTTTTGACTCTTTTAATTTATTTAATAAATCATTCCTTCCTATTTTTTTCGGTGCTTTCTTTTTTTCAATCAAAGTTTCCCACAATCTTTCCAATATTTCCTCTTCTTCATTTGTTATTTCCATTTTTTCATCCACCTTTTGATATTTTTTATTAATTTAGTATCTATAGGATTTTCATAGTTGCAGTTTGGGCATTTTATCATATTGCAATTCTTCATTACACAACCCTGGCAGGCTTTTTTAGCATCTTTTTCACTAAATTTATAACCGCAAAACGAGCATTTCATAGTTGAACACCTAAAGTAGTTAATATTAAATTAAGAATAAAACCAACAAGAAATGCAAATGGAACTATAAATAAAACCATTGCTATTGTTGTTTTGAAGCCACGTTCTTTTATCATTATAGAAAGTTGAGCAATGCAGGGCAGGAATAAAGTGAGTATTGTTGCTGCAACAACTAACTGAGCTCCTGTTAATATATTTTGAATATCGTATAATCCTGCTACACCATAGTCACGTCTAAAAAAGCCATATAAGAATGTACTAGCTGTTTCATTAGGCAAACCGACAAATCTGACTATTGGTTCTAATCCACTAATAATAAGATCAAATAAGCCAGTTAGCTTTCCTATCCAAATTAGGATACTTGCTAGAATAAATAATGGCAAGACTTCTTTAAAATACCATACCATTCTTGTATATGTTTTTGTTAATACATTAGATAATTTAGGCGTCCTTAAAGGAGGAACTTCCATGTAAAAATACGGTTTTTCTCCAGGAATGATCTTTGACGCTAGATATCCTATAAACAGGAATACCATTGTCGTTGTAAAAATCCACACCATCAATGCCTTTGGGTAGCCGCTTAATATTGCAAATATTACCCCTAATTGAGCAGAGCATGGAATAGCTAAAGCAAGCAGCAGAGTAGTAATGATTCTTTCTTTTTTTGTTTCTTGTGTTCTTGTTACAATTGTTGCCATTGTGTCACAGCCAAAACCTAAAACCATTGGGATAACGGCCCTGCCATTAAGACCTATTTTCTTAAATATCCTATCTATTAGCATAGCTAATCTTGGCAAATAGCCAGTATCTTCAATAATTGAGAAAACAATGAAGAATGTTGCTACAATTGGAAAAATTATAGCTATTGCATATCTTAGACCTAAAGTGATAATTCCGTAATCCATCCCAATTAAATTCTGCAGCCATACCCAAGGCACATAGGTTGTAAGAAAATTATCAATGTAGGGATTTATATGGGCTTCAAAAACACTTGATTCAAGAAAATCAACTAATGTTCCAGCTCCAAAAACACCTACAAACTGGTAAAGCCCAAAATATATAACAGCCAAAAAAATAGGGATGCCTGTCAATGGGTTCATCATTAATCTGCTTAGCTTTTCTCTGAAATTAAGCTTAATTTTCTTATCCTGAATTACAGTCTTATTAACAATATTCTTTATTTTGTCTTGCCTATCAATCGTCATTAGATACTTTAACGGCCTATTGTGTTTTTCTTTTGTTTCATCAATTATTTTTTTTATTATTTTGAAATCTGGCTCTTTATTCTTAACTAACTTTTCAATATCCTTATCCCCTTGCAGTAATAATAAAGAAATAGCTTTTTTCGAAATAGGATATGTTTCTTTTAGATTTTTTAAAATAGCTTTAGTTGAATCTTCCAGGATTGGATTGTATTCTGTTTTTTTTATTTTCTTCCTCTTGAACTCAATTATTCTTTTTTTAAGAACATTAATTCCTTTACCTGTTGTTGAAACTGTTCCTACAACAGGAATATTAAGTATTTTTTCTAATTCTTCTATATCTATTCTTAGGCCTTTTTCCTCTGATTCATCCATTATATTTAAAACTAAAATAACAGGCAGTTTTGCTTCTATAAGCTCGATAGTCAGATGAAGCATTCTCTCAATATTCTTTGCATCTACAACATGAAGCACTACTTCTGGCTTTTGTTCTAATAGCACATTTCTAGCAACTCTTTCTTCTTCTGTTATTGGTGTTAAAGAGTATATTCCGGGAGTATCCATTATTCCGTACTTTTTGCCTTGAATAATTGCTTTGCTAATATCAATAGTTACGGTTGTGCCAGGATAATTAGAAACAGTAACGTATGCCTTGCTAAGCCTATTGAAAAGCGCACTTTTTCCAACATTAGGATTTCCAACTAAAACAATCTTTTTAAGGCCTTCAATATTTTCATTCAAAGAGTTGTGACAGCTTTGAGATTTTTTTTCCTTATTCTTAACTCTAAGTTTCATATTTTATTTCATAAATTATTTAGTTAGTTTTGGAACAGGCTTTCCATGCGGACAAAATTTAGGATTTTTTAATAATGATTTTATTTTAATAATGGATTCATTAGAGAATGCATGTTCGAGCTTATGCGCCTCTTCGTGAATTAACTTTTGGTTTAAGTTTAATGTCTCAGAAAGAAAAATCTCAATTATTCTATGTTTTCGTGTAAGAGTAATTGACTCTTTTTTCCCTTTTGCTGTTAGCCTTATTTTTCCATAGGCTGTATGCTGAATAAGGCCTTTTTTCATTAGTTTTCTTAACATTTCCGACACGCTTGATTTAGATATTTTAAGATAATCAGATATGCCAATAGAGCTTACTCCTTTTTTGCCAGGATTTTCTTCCTGAATATGATATATTGCTCTAAGATAATCTTCTGTAGTTTTTTTAATCATAAAAGTTCGGTAAACCTAACTTATATTTAAATGTTGCTGTTTCTGGAAAAAGAAGGGCATTAGTGTTAATTCGCAAGAATCATAAAACAGAATACAATTAATAAATTAGCCCAGAGAAATAAAATCCGTTATCTTAAATTATCTATTAATAGTTATTAGAAAATATATATTTTAATATAGAGTTTACAACATATATTTTATTTTATCCTAACACTCTCAAGATTCCTCGGAGCACTTGTTTCAATCCTGAAGTTCTTGTGCATGGTGCTTGCTAAATCCAAGCATTTAGAACTCTCTCCGTGGTTTATGATTACTTTTTTTGGCCTTGGTTCACATTTTGAGACAAAATTTAATAATTGATTCCTGCTGCTGTGTCCGGAAAATCCTTCTACAGTGTGCACTTCCAGCTTTATCTGTACAACTTCGCTTTTGCTGCCATTAGTTACACTGTATTCTTTTTCTCCTCTCTGGACGCGCCTTCCTAGACTTCCTTCTCCCTGGTAATTTACAAATATCATTGAGTTTTTTGGATTATCAGCAAGATGCCTTAGATATTCAACAGAAGGGCCTCCCTGCAACATGCCTGATGTAGCTAATATCACGCAAGATCCTGTTTCTTCGATAACCTGCATCCTTTCTTTTTGACTTCCAACCCTTTTGAATATATCAGACAGGAATGGATTTTGGTCTTTGTGAAAAATCTGCTTCCTTATGGAGCTGTTTAAGTATTCGGGATATGCAGTATGAATTGCAGTAACGTCCCAAATCAATCCATCGATGTAAACAGGTATATTTTCTAAAGTGCCGTTTCTAACCATGTTCTCTATGACAACCATGATTTCCTGGCTTCTTCCGACTCCTAAAGTCGGAATTAATACTTTTCCTTTTCTTTTTACTGTTTCCTGCACAATTCTTTTAAGTTCCTCATCACTGCTTTGCCTTTCAGGAGTATTGCTGTCTTTACCCCCGTAAGTTGACTCTAAAAGTAAAGTCTCTAATCTTGGGAATACTGTAACAGCAGGATCAAGAAGCATGGTTCTTCCATACTTGTGGTCTCCTGAATATAATATATTATGCAGGCCGTTGCCGACATGCATGTGCACCATAGAGCTTCCTAATATATGGCCGGCATTATACAAAGTAATTCTTACGTCAGGAGTTATATCACTTACTTCATTATACTCTAAAGTAATAGTATGCTTTACCATCTCCTTGATGTCATCTGTTGAAAAAAGAGGCTCTTTGCCATTGCTATCAGAGCGCTGTATCTTTACAAAATCCAAAAGCATCAATGACATAACATCCCTTGTTGGAGCTGTGCAATATACCGGACCCCTATAACCGTATTTGAACAGATAAGGCACAAAACCAGAATGGTCAATGTGAGCATGGCTTACAATTACGGCATCCAGGTCGTTTATGTTGAACTCTGGCGCTTCAAGATAAGGATATGGATTCTGATCAGAAGCTACGTCAACGCCGCAGTCCAATAAAACTCTGCTCTCAGGAGTCTGCAGGAATAAGCAGCTTCTTCCAACCTGCCTGCCGCTTCCAAGGTAACTCATCCTTATCCATTCGTTCTTTTTTTCCCTTATCCAGCCGTCATAGATCCTATGGCCTATTTTATCCAGGAACTTTCTCCTGTAATCGCTGTTCTGGTATAAAACTGCCCTTATAGTTTCTATTAATTTTGACCTTATGGCCGGCTTTCTGTTTATTAACGGAACAAATAATGTCTTGCTTCTTATATCCCTTAAAATGGATCCCTGCTTTCCTATAGCAAGCCCTGGCTTTTCAGCCTCTATAATTACACGGCTTCTTTGCGGATCAAAAATAACTTGATCGACGCCTGCTTCTTCAGGTATTATCTTTTTTATCTCTTTTTCTGCCTCTTCCATATCCAAAGTTATGCTTGGGTCAGGCCTTAATTCCACTCTTTTCTTTATGCTGTCAACTACCTTTTTTATGATCCCGTTATTGTTCAGAAAGAAGTCCTTGTCTTTTGTGTAAAGCACAATATTTGCGCCTTCGAAATTAGCCTCGCTTATCTTATCTGAGGGTAATTGTTTAAGGATTTCTTTAATTATATCTATCATTTATATCACAATTAAGAATTTATTTTTTTATTTTGAATATTTTTAATTAAGCTTTATTTTAATTTTTACCATATATTAAGATTTAATTTTAAAAAATTTAGGTGGAACTGTTTTTCCGTTATTGTTTTACATTGCAGGCAACAAATATACACTGTCCCGCATTGGACAGCTATTTATTCTGCTGTTGTTGCTTAATTGGAAAAAATTGCTGTACTATTTTTTTTGAAAGAATAATTATACCTCTACTTTTGCGCTTAGTTCCTGTGTAAAGACTTTTTTGATTCCGTCTTTTGTTATTGTAACGATGTCTATTCCGTTTCCTGATGCAATATCTCTCTGTACAGCGGCATTTATTGACTTTCCTGCTAATTTTATTCCTTCGCTTACACTTAGGTCTTTTTTGTACAATGTTTCTAAAACACCGAATACCATTACGCTTCCTGAGCCTGAAGAAATATAATCTTCAACTTCTACAATGGAACCATCAGGACTTAAGTCATAGATATGAAATCCTGTTGAGTCTTTTCCTCCGATTATGAAATGCGATATTCCGGGAATCATGCTCATTTTCCTTATATTGTTATAGACTAAGGTTGAAAGCAGGTTAGCTGCTTCCTTAACAGTATTTTCCCTGCTTGTTCTCATTGACTTTAGCTTTAATTCTGCCCTTATGTATTTTGCCAGCAACTGTACATCAGAAACTGTGCCTGCAACTGTAACAGCCAGGTTATCATCAATAAAGATTATCTTGTCAAATTTCTTGTATGATACCAAATAGCCTGATGTTGCTCTTTTATCTGCAGCCAGAACTATGCCGTCTTTGCAATTTAATGCTAAAGTTGTTGTTCCTGTTTTCATCAATTCCTTATTATCAATCATTTTAAATCTAAGAACTCTGAATTTCAGTTATATATATGTTGTATTTAAATGTTGCGGTTTTGGGTTTGTAATTTACATAATTTCATTATGGGATATAAAAAATCATAAAAGAATATCTTCTTACAAACTCCCTTCAAACAAATCATTAAGGGCTTTTACAAAGTAAGGGCTTTTTATCCAGACTCCTGAGTCAAATTCAGGGTCTTTTCCTGTCATTATAAAGAAAATCTCTTCATTGTCAATGTTTACAAATCTTGCATCGTGCTTTGTCGGAATTATTTCAACGTTATTTACATTATAATTAGGCTGAGCGTTTGTGTATAATCTTACTTTTATTTTTTTCCTTGTTAAATTTTCATTTACTTTTTTTAAAACCTTTACTTTATGCTTTATGCCTTCTTCATTTGTGGCAATAGTTACACTGCCCTTTGCCCTCAAAAGCATGTCTTTCAAAAAACTGTTGACATTAGTCCTTCCGGCAACTGAATTTGTTATGCTTTCAGGATCAACTTTTTTGATTCCGGTCTTATGCAATAATTCCAGTTCCTTAAAAAGATCAGTATTTGCAACTTTCTCAACAACCTTTATCTGCTGCTCAGCTTCTTCACTCAATCCTTTTTTTACCCTGTCAACAACAGCATTTGGCTGCACTGCAATATACTTGATTGGCTTGCCAATCTTCATTATAATAAAGCCTTTTTTCTCTAAACTTTCAAGAACATCATAGCATCTGCTTCTTGGAACTCCTGATATATCTGCTAATTCTGAAGCAGCAGCAATTCCCCTGCTTAACAAAGAAGTCCATATCTTCACTTCATAGATATTAAGCTTAAATCTTTGCCTTAATTCATTTAAGGAATCTTTATGTATAAGCATCTTACTGTTCAGAATGAATTACTTCTATTTAAAGCTTTCTATTTTATAATCATTTTTAAGTAGTAACTAATACTTCTCAAGACTTAACTGACCTTTTCTTTTTCCTTTCGGAATTTCTTTTGTTTCCTGGCCAATCTGCTTCTTTACGCTTAATGCGACTTTGCCACCTAGAATTTGAGACAATGTTGTTATGTTTGTGTTCTTTAGAGCTTTTAGGTCTTTTATCTTGTTTGTGAATAATTTTCTGGCTCTTACTCTTCCAATGCCTTCTATCCTTACTAAAGGCAGTAATTCCTCTTTAATGCCGTGCTTTAGCCTTAATCTTAATTTTACTAATTCCTTTCTTAAGTATTGATAATGTAATATTCTGCTTATTTCTTCGCTGCAGTACAAAAGCCAGTCTGCTATATTGAGTTTGTTTCTTAATTCCCCCGGCCTTATGTTAAATTGATCTAATAAATACTGCTCGTCTTTCTCATTTATCCATTCCTGCAGCATCATTGCGGTTTTTATGCTGTTTATGAAATCTTCATATTCGGGCTCGTGCATAGAAGGCTCTTTTTCTAAAAGCAAACTGGAAAATTTAAGCAAGTGTTCCTGCACTTTTTCCTGCTCCTTGACTCCTGTTCTCAATAAAGGCCTTATCTCTAAAGTATGGCATATCATCTGCAGGAATGAGAATTCATTTGTTTGTTTATCTGAAGCATTCCTGAAGCATGCAGTGAAAAAGTAAGCAGTTAAAGGATCGATGTAAAGCTCAGCCACTCTTTTTCCCAGTAATGTAGATTTTACATTTGAATTATCAATTTTATCAGCATCCATAAAATCATCTTTTTGGTATTGGATAAATTCCCAGCCATTCAACAGATCAAGCATCTTATCTATTATCAAAGAAAGTTTTTCCATGTCCATAAATTGATATGCCCAGAAAGTCTTGCCGAAAAAATCCAGGATGTTTTTTTTAGTATTCACAAAATTTACAGCTATTAAGCTAAGGATGTATGTCCTTAATACAGGCTCAACAGCTAATTTAGAGTAAATGTCCTCTGGAATTCCTAAAATATAGGTTTCATGCAGTTTTTTCTTGTCGTTTTCAGTTGCTGCTGCTATAATTGCTTCCCCGAACTTGTCGTATTTTGGCCTTCCTGCCCTTCCTGACATCTGCAGATATTCAAGAACGGGAATTAAAGCCATTCCCCTGCTTGTGTATCTTCTTAAGTCTTTAAGGATTGTCCTGAAAGCTGGCAAATCAATTCCGGCTGCAAGAGTGGGAGTAGCGCATATTATCTTAATATTTCCAAGCCTGAAATTGTCCTCTATCAATTCCCTTTGTTTTGCAACTAAGCCTGCATGATGGAATGCTATGCCTTTTTTTACGCATCTGGAAAGCCTTTCGCACTGTTTTGTGGGCGTGGATAGAGCTTTAAGCGCACTATTGCCCAAATCAGCAAGCTTTTTGTCATTTGTTTTTATCTTATGTGCAATGTCCTCTGCTACTTTCTCTGCGCTTCTTTTTGTGTTGGCAAATACTAATGCTTGTTTGCCTATCTTTATGGTATCAATAGCTAAATCCAGCGCAGCATTTCCTGTTTCAGAAGAAATCTTTTTTGTTGGCATTAAAATAAATATTATTTGTAAATTTATAAAGTTGTTGATTGGTATATAATGAATCTTAAATTATTATTTATATTATTACTATCAATCAAACAACCTCAACATTCCACACCTTAGAAATAGTTTCAAAGCCATCGCTTATCTTTACTTCTACTTTTTTTGTTCCTGTTGTTGTGAAGATTCTCTGATGGTTGTTTTCTCCTGTAAACTCATCAAAAAAGCTGAATTTCCATTCGTAAGTCAATATATCGCTGTCTTCATCAACTGCATTTATCCCAAATAGCACTGGCTTGTCTTTGTTTGCTATCAGATTGTTGCTTGCATTCACTAATTTTGGTGGCCTGTTTTTATTTAGAACTGTAATTTTTACTTTTTGTGTAACTTCATCAGTTCCATCAGAAGCGGTAAAGAAAACTGTCAATTCTTTTTGAGTGCCTTCAACAAAATCAAAGTCAGGTTTCCAAATGAATAAATTATCCTTAAGCTTGGCATTTTTAGGCAAATTTAGTGTTGAAAAGCCTATAGCATCGTTATCTTCATCATTAGCCTTTAATTCAATCCTTATTTCATTATCTTCTGTTACAACTGCATTTTCTATTTGATCAAATACAGGTTTTCTGTTCACATCATTGACTTTAACATCAACGAACCTTGTTTCTGTAAAAACACCGTCAGTTGCAGTAATTTTAACAACATACTCGCCAGAATCATCAAAGCCAACATTTTTCTTGTTGCTGTCCATAAATCCGGAGTATGAAAAAGAAACTCTGTCATTATCAGGGTCATTGTAAGCAGGCTTGATAATAATCTGCTGGCCTTCATCTACTTCAATATCATCGATATTTTCCAGCACAAAAGGCCTGTTAACCTCCTTTACGGTTATCTTTACGCTTTTTCTGTCACTTAAATCATTGCTTTGGGCTGTAAAAACAACAATAGTGCTTTTTCTGAAAATCCTGAACTTGTCCAAAATATAATCAAACACCTTATCTTTCTGCACAAAATCAAAGGAAGGCTTCCAAACAAAAACATTCCCCTCAAAAGCTGCATTCTCAGGCATGTCCTCGGCTGAAAAAAATACATCATTATTGTCTTCATCACTGGCTTTTAATTCTATCCTTGCTTCCTGGTTTTCCCATATAGAAATATCTTTTAAATCAACAAATTTCGGGGGCCTGTCTTTGTTCCTTACAATAACCTTAACCTCTTTTTCTCCTTTAAAGCCTTTGCCCTCTGCTGCTACTGTTACAGTATATTCTCCACTATCATCATAGTCTGTTTTCCATTCATTAAAATCCCCTATCGGCTCAGAAATGCTATAGCTTAAGCCGTATTTTTTAAAATCAGGCAGCTCTAATCTTGCTGTCTCTGTTTCCAGTACTGTAATATCATTAATCTGCCCCAAAATATTTGTAAGGTCAACATTAGCTACGTTTATACTCCATTCTTTAGTTACTTTAGATGTGCCATCGCTGACAGCAGCTTTTATCTTATATTCTCCAGCATCTTCATAATTAGTACCAAATATAATTTCATTGGCATTAGAAACAAATTTGTCATTTACTTCCCATCCATAAGTAAGCTTATCATTATTCAAGTCTGAAGCTACAATGTTAAATTCTAGATTATTGCCTTCATCAATAGTTATAGAATCTTCTTTTGGCTTAAAATCATCTATTGTAGGCTTTTCTTCCTTCTTATTGACTGTTATTAAAATCTCTTCGCTTACTTCAGTAACTCCATCGCTCACAGTGATAATGGAATTATAGCTGCCTGCATCACCGTAAGTTGTCTGCCACTCGCCATTCCCATCTAAAGGGTCTGTAAATGTGTAAATAAGTGTATCACGATCTGCATCTTCAACTTTTGGAACTAGGCTTATCTTTTCTGTCTCTTCTATCTCAAATGTCTTTAAAGAGCTTGCAGAAGATATAAGAATAAAGAAAAAAATTAAAAATATTGTTGCTGATTTTTTCATTTTTCATCTGCGAAAAGCCATTACTTTTGCACGATGTCCAGTATAATTGGAGCCCGGTTGACATTTTCTATAGCAACACTAATTTCCTGGCTTGTTGTATCCTGGCCATCTGAAACTGTTGCTGTGACTGAATGCTCCCCTGAATCATCATAGGTTGTTTCCCATGTAAACAGATTTCCATCCTGCACAAACCTCTCATCATCCATTGCATAGCTTAACTCATCTCCATCAGCATCATTTGCGTCCAATCTGACAATAATTATGTCTGTTTCATCTGCTTCTATGTCATCTATTCCTTCAAGTACTGGCTTCCTGTTCACATTATTGACTGTAACTGCCCATATCTTTTCTGTGTCAAACATATCATCAGACACTGTAACTTTGACAGTATGGGATCCTGAATCCTCATAAGTTGTCTGCAATTGGTAGGAATTTTCATTTCCTGATTCTATGCCGTCAAGCTTCCAGGAGTATGCCAATTCATCATCATTTAAATCTGAAGCCTGCACATCAAATGCAACACTGCCTGTTTCATCAATTTCTATGGCTTGCTCTTCAGGACTAAAGCTGTCAAAAACAGGTGCTTCCTCTTTCCTGTTAATTATTACTAAAACCTGCTGGCTTGCGGATAATGTGCCATCACTTACAGTTACTGTAACTGTGTATTCGCCTGCATCACCGTAAGTTGTCTGCCACTCGCCATTCTCATTTAAAGGGCTTGTGAATGTAAAGATAAGCGCATCCTGGTCAGGATCCTGGGCTTGAGGCACTAAGCTTACCATCTGTGTTTCATCAACCATTATAACTGTTGCATCTTCAGAAATTTCCTCTTCCATTACTACTTCTGTTCCTTCTTCTGCCTCCTCATCAGGAGCTTCTGAAACTGCTTCTTCATCCATATCGGTTCCTTCTTCTGCCTCCTCATCAGGAGCTTCTGAAACTGCTTCTTCATCCATATCGGTTTCTTCTGTAATTTCTACTATTATATCTTCTTCTGGAATCTCCACTGCTTCTCCTTCAGTTACGTGAAGGGTATTATTATAAACATCACATGCACTTATCAAAAATACAGAAATAATCATTAATGCAAATATAATTTCTTTTTTTATCATTAAAACCCCTCCTTTGATTAGTAATTATTATAAAATAACAACTAGTATTTAAACTTTACGGGTAGTAAAAAAATTTGATTGTGTAAATAAGCATAAAAATAACAGAAATAAATAAATATCGAAGCATGTAACCTAATTAAAATGGAGGAAAATAACAGACTGACAAAACAGGAAATGGACAGGTATTCGAGGCATTTATTGCTGCCGGAAGTAGGTATTGAAGGGCAGGAAAAAATAAAGAAAGCTAAGGCGCTTATAATCGGTGCCGGTGGCTTAGGAAGTTCTGCTGCTTTGTATCTGGCAGCTGCAGGTGTTGGAACTATTGGCTTAGTTGATTTTGATAAAGTTGAGGAAAATAACCTGCAAAGGCAGATAATTCATTCTACCAGAGGCATAGGAAAATCTAAATTGGAAAGCGCAAAAAAATCCATTATTGGGCTTAATCCTAATATTAATGTTAATCTGCATAATGTAAAGCTTGATTCAAAAAATACTCTAGAGATAATAAAAAATTATGATATTGTTATTGATGGAACTGATAATTTTCCTGCGAGATATTTGGTTAATGATGCCTGTATATTGTTAAATAAGCCTAATGTGTATGGGAGCATTTTCAGGTTTGACGGGCAGAGCTCTGTGTTTAATTATAAAAACGGGCCTTGTTACAGGTGTTTGTTTCCGAATCCTCCTCCTCAAGGTTTAGTTCCGAGCTGTGTAGAGGCAGGTGTTTTGGGAGTTTTGCCCGGAGTAATTGGAACTATACAGGCAACAGAAGCGCTAAAGATTATTTTAGGGAAAGGAGATATATTATCAGGAAGGCTTCTTGTCTATAATGCCTTAAGCATGAGTTTTAAGGAATTGAAACTGGGGAAAAATAAGAACTGTCTAATTTGCAGTGATGAGCCAAAGATTAAGGAACTTGTTGATTATGAGCAGTTCTGCGGAGTTAAGGAAAATGATAATAAAAAAATTACAGTTGATGAATTAAAAGAGATGATTGACAACAAAGATGATTTTGTTTTGGTTGATGTAAGGGAGAAGATAGAGCATGGTATAAGCAATATTAATGATTCTATATTGGTTCCATTAAGCCAGATAAAAAACAAGGATTTTGGAGAACTGGAAAAATTTAAGGATAAAAAGATAGTGATTTACTGCAGGACTGACCTAAGAAGCAACATTGCAATTGATATCTTAAAGAATAATGGCTTTAAGGATTTAGTCTATGTTGTTGGCGGGATGGAAGCATGGAAAGATATTGATTCCGGGATTTTGGTTGGTTGATGTTTGAATTCTTGAGATTAATCAATTGTGTATTTTTAAATTTTAATATTCGGTTTCTTCTCAAAATACCATAAATGCCCCTTGCATCTGCAATCACTTGAGCCGAATGATTTTATCACTTCTTTGGAATTCTTTTCAACTTTTTTATTGACAGAACATTCTAATTTTCTGTTTGTGATCTTAACCTTAACATTAATTATTTTAGCATGCTTGAGTAAATAGTCAATATGCCATCTTATTTTCTTTTTAGAGCTTAGATGCCTCTGCACTCTTTTTTCTAAATTATTCAGGGCAGAGCCTATATAGCAATAATAGCCTTTTTTGAAGAATATATTTCCAAGAGTTCCAATCTTAATTTTTTTTGGTTTATTAAGGTAAATTATCAAAATGTAAATTCCTTTTTTTATAGCCATTTTAATTTATACTATATTATTTATTAAAAAACAGAAATAAAAGATAGATAAAATTTAATTTCCTTATTTGATGTTTTTACTGGTTCTTGCCTAATGTTATCTCCATTGTGGAAACCCTGATGTCCTTGCCTTCGGTGTTCTTGAACTCTTCGCTGTCTATCTTTATGTCCTTTATACCAACACTGCCTTCAAGAAATCTTTTGCTTGCAACCTCTGCAACATCCGCTGCCCTGCTTATGAACTTTCCTCGGGCTTTTATCACTACACTCTCTGCGTTTTTGGTTGTAAACTGCATCACTACTCCAGTCACATAGTTCATAAACGGCTTTCCACCGATAAAGATATTGTTGTCATCCATTTTGCTACCTCCCTATTTCTGATATTGTTGTCATTAATGTTAACAAGAGAGAAAAAGCTTATTTATTTTATAAATATTGCTATTTTGGGTATATCTTAAGTCACCACACAAAAGTATATACACTCATTTTTATATTAATAGCGTGAGTTTTTAGTTAATGACCGAACTAAAAAGAGTATTGGGCTTTAAAGTTATACTTTTAATCACAATTAATTCCATTATGGGGACAGGGATATATTTTTTGCCTGCTCTTGGAGCAAGTATAGCAGGACCTGCTTCGATTTTATCATGGATTTTGGTTTCCATAGTTGCAATGCTGACTGCCATGTGCTTTGCAGAACTTGTCTCGATGTTTCCCAAGGCAGGAGGAGTTTATGAATTCGCAAAGCAGGCTTTTGGCAAATTTACCTCATTTTTAGTCGGCTGGACAGCATGGCTGATAGGAAATATTACCACTGCAATGCTTATTGTGGGGGCAATTCAATACCTTATCCCATATGCAGACAAAATTATTTTAGTCTCTATCTCCATAGTGTTTGTGCTGATATTCAACTTCATGGCATTCAGGGGGATGAAAACAAGCGCTGTTACGCTAATAACTTTCGCAATTATTAACCTGATATTGCTTTTATCCTTGATAATATCCGGGTTTTTCAACTTTCAACCGGGCAATTTTTCGCCATTCTTTGTTTTTCCGTTCTCTGCAGTTTTTCTTACAGTCTTTTTCATTTCAGAGACATTTTTTGGCTGGGAAACAACGACTTTTTTAGCAGAAGAAACTAAAGATGCTGAAAGGGTAATTCCAAAGGTTCTTGTAATAGCAACAGGAATAATAGCCCTGATAAGCATTTTATTAGTTATTTCTTCTCTTGGTGTTATTCCCTGGAAGATTTTCGGAGGCTCTACTGCGCCTTTAGCAGACCTTGCCAATAGCATGTTTGGCGGGACTGGAATGTATATTGTGACCCTGGGAACCTATCTTGTTATCATAGGCGCTGCAGCAGGCTGGATTGTAAGCTCTCCAAGGCTGTTGCTGGCTTTGGCAAGAGATAAATTATTTATCACGCAATTAAGCGATGTGCATCCCAAGTACAATACGCCTTACAAGGCTATCATATTCCAAACAATAGTTACTTCCATTTTTATAGTGCTTGCTTCCGGCTCTTATAATCTCCTGCTAACCCTGCTATTGCCAATGGTATTTTTAATATATTCTGCTGTTATATTGTCATTATTAGTGCTGAGGTTCAAAAGGCCGGAAATAAAAAGATATTTTAAGGTTCCTTTTGGCAAGGCTGTTGCATCCCTGATTATTATTGTCAATATTATCCTGATAGGCGTGTGGTTTTTTACAGAAAAAAATGCGTTGAACTTCGTTAAAATCGGCTTTTCATTTCTTTTAGTCGGCATCCCAATTTATTTTCTTCTTAAAATGTACCATGATCCTGATTCGATTGTAAAAGTAAATGATTCTTTTGCATACCTTACTCTTCTTAGTGAAAATTTTATACTTCCAAAAAGCGTAAGAAAAGAAATATTGGCTCTTTTAGGGCAGATTAAAGACAAAACGGTTTTGGAATTTGGATGCTCAGTTGGAACACTTACTTTGGATTTGGCAAAAAAAGTAAAGCCCAGGGGAATCATATATGCTACGGACATATCCAGAAAAGAAGTAAAAATCACGCATAACAGGCTAAAGAAGAAAGGGCATGAGCATGTTATAGTGATTCCTGACGAGCACCAGATGAACAGGGTACATCCTGATATTCCAAAGGTTGATGCCATTGTAAGCATGGGGATGATGGGGTATCTGCAGGACGTCAAGAAGGTTCTGAAGGAGATGTGGGAATTATTGCCGTATGGCGGAAAAATTGTTTTTGTCGATTATGCTGATTTTTTCAGAATTATACCTAATGTTGAGTGGCTCAGCAAAGATGAGGTTATTGAAAAAGTTTTCAGGAAGTCTGGATTTTCTGTTTATGTAACAAGAAAAAAAGGATTATTCTGGAACTATATTTATGTCCATGGAATCAAATTCCGCAAGGATGTCCCTTATGTAAAGTAATATCACATTCATTATCGCATAAATTATACTTCATCAAAACCTTTTAGAATTTAAAAAGCTTCAAATAAGACCTTTTAAAAAAACTATCTTTCTACCCAAAACTTTATATACTAATAAAAAATTCTTTTGTCAGCGGGAGATAAGGAGAAATGGACTATAGTTTCTCGGTTAACAACATGAAAGGAAAAATAAAGCCATTATTACCAAGCTTAAGGGAAAGAAAAAGATACCTAGCTTATGAGGTAATGTCAAAATACAAGTTTAATGATGCTGTTCATGTCAACAAGGTAATTTTAGATGCTGCAAAGGAATTTTTAGGCAGCATGGGAATGGCAAATGCAGGAATTTTAGCTTTAAATGACAAGTGGGATAAGGAACTGCAGAGGGGGCTTTTAAGGGTCAATAACAAGCACGTAAATAACCTAAAAGCGTCTTTAATTTTTGTAAAAAATATTGATGGAAAAGAGGCAATAATAAAAAGTGTTGGAGCCTCTGGAATTTTAAAAAAAACAGAGCAAAATTATTTTAATTAAATAAATAAAGGCGACATAACATGGTAAAAGAAAATGTACAAACACTTCCCCATCAATTGATGGGATATGACAGGGCTATAACAATGTTCAGCCCGGACGGCAGGCTATTGCAGGTTGAATATGCAAAGAAGACAGTAAGGCAGGGATCAACTGCAATTGCTATGGTATGTTCTGACGGCATTTTGCTTGTCACAGATAAAAGGGTTATTGACAGCTTAGTCGTGCCGGAAGCAGTTGAAAAAATATGGCAGATAGACGAGCATATTGGCGTTACAGCTTCAGGAATACTTTCTGATGCCCGTGTTTTAATCGAAAGGGCGCAGTTAAAGGCGCAGCAGCACAGGGTTACTTATGACAGCCCGATAGACACTCTTTCAATAGTAAAGGATATTTGCGACCTGAAGCAGGTATGCACTCAAAGCGGAGGCTTAAGGCCTTTTGGCGTTTCTTTGCTTGTTGCAGGCCTGGACAATAGCACTCCAAAACTTTATGAAACAGACCCAACAGGAATATTCTTCCAGTACAAGGCAACAGCCATTGGGGAAGGCGAAGTTGAGGTTGAGGAAATTTTGCATACCGAGTACAAGGATGATATTACTATAGAAGGGGGGCTTCTGCTTTCATTAAAGGCATTAAAGAAGGTTCTTGGCGCTAATTTCAAGATCGAGAGAATAGACGCTGCATACATAAAAACTGATGAAAGGAAATTCAAAAAGTTTTCTAAGGAAAAAATAGAGAAGACTGCTGCGGATATCAAAGAAAAAGGCAAGAAGAAATAAAATGGTATCTGTTGACGAAGCAGTCATTGCAAGATTGAAATCGCACAACCAAAATTTTGAAGTGCTGGTCGACTGCAATAATGCAATAGCGCTGAAGCATGGAAAAGAAATTGATATGAAGGATGTTCTTGCAACAGCTAAAATTTTTACAGACGCAAAAAAAGGATTGGAAGCGTCTGAGACTGCCATGAGCCAGGTTTTCCAGACAACAGATATGGAAGAAGGAGCCAGGCAAATAATAAAGAAAGGAGAAATTCAATTAACTGCTGAATATAGAAATGAGCTAAAAGAAATCAAGAGAAAGCAAATCATAAATATAATACACAGGAACGGTGTGGACCCTAAAACACATCTGCCTCATCCGATAAACAGGCTGGAAAATGCTATGGAAGAGGCAAAGTTCCATGTCGATGAGTTTGCTCCTGTAGAGCAACAGGTCCAGGATGCTTTGAAAAAATTAAAGCCAATCCTTCCGATAAGGTTTGAGGTGAAGGAAATTGCTGTGAAGATAGGGCCTGAATATGCTGCAAAATCCTATGCAATATTGAAAAGCTTTGGGACTATCTTAAGGGAAGAGTGGCAGAATGACGGCTATTGGTCAGGTGTTATTGAGATGCCAGGAGGATTAGAAGAGGAATTTTATGAAAAGATAAACAGCATATGCCATGGGGAAGTTGAGGCAAAAGTTTTAAAAACGAAGTGAAAAAATAAAAAATTAGAAATAAAAAATAATAAAAAAATAAAGGATTGAAATAAAAATGTCAAAAATTAATGTAAAGAACAAGGATATTGCAGTTCCTGGAGAAGTATTGGCTGTTGGAATGGAGTCTTTCCCGGGGATTGGGACTTACAGGGAAGGAGAAAACATAGTTGCTTCGAGGCTAGGATTAGTCCAGTTAGACGGAAGGACAATAAAGCTCATACTTTTGTCAGGAAGGTACATCCCAAAAAGAGGGGATACAATAATATGCAAGGTCATCGATGTAGGATTTAGCGGATGGAGATTGGAAACTAACGGGCCTTATTCAGCAATGCTTTCCATGAAAGACGCGACTTCCCAATTTATTGCAAGAGGCGCGGACCTTACTCAATTCTATGATTTAGGTGACCAAATTGTATGCAGCATAACAAATGTTACCAGCCAGAAGCTTGTTGATGTAACAATGAAAGGCCCGGGATTAAGGAAATTAAGCGGGGGAAGGATAATAGAGGTTTCCAGCAACAAAGTTCCAAGAATAATCGGGAAGCAGGGAAGCATGGTCTCTATGATAAAGGATGCTACAAAATGCAATATCACTGTCGGCCAGAACGGGCTTGTGTGGATAGACGGAAGCCCGGAAGATGAGCTTTTAGCAATAACTACAATAAGGAAGATCGAGGAAGAAAGCCATCTTTCAGGATTGACTGACAAGATAAAGGAATTTTTGGATAAAAATAAAAAAACTCAAAAAACTGATAAATAATAATTTTAAGGTGGAATAATGGCATACAAAGAAAGGTTAAATGGAAGAAAATTTGACGAAACAAGGAAAATAGAGGCCAAAGCAGGCGTTATTCCAAGGGCGGACGGCTCTGCGATGTTCAAGATAGGCAATACATGGGCTTATGCTGCTGTTTACGGCCCAAGGAATTTACATCCAAAGTTTTTGCAGGACCCTTCTAAAGGAATATTAAGGTGCAATTACAACATGATGCCTTTTTCAAGCTCAGGTGACAGAGTAAGGCCCGGTTCTTCAAGAAGATCAAAAGAAATTTCATTGGTAACAGAGAAAGCATTGCTTCCGGTCCTTGATTTAAGCGAGTATCCCAACTCAGTTGTGGATGTTTTTATCGAGTTTCCGCAGACAGAAGCCGGCTCAAGGTGCGCAGGAATATGCGCAGCTGCCATGGCTTTGGCTGATGCAGGCCTGGCAATGAAAGATTTAGTTGCAGCAGTCTCTGTTGGAAGGGTTGATGACAAGCTTTTAGTGGATTTGGACTATAATGAGGAGGCTTATGAAGAAGGTCCTGTTGCTGATATTCCGATTGCAATGTCTCCAAATTATGGCAAAGTAACTTTGCTGCAGATGGATGGCTTAATCTCAAAAGAGCAGCTTAAAAAAGTAATTGAAATGGGAAAAAAGGCATGCAAGGATATTTATGAAGTGCAAAAGAAAGCGCTAAAAGACAGATATAAAATTTAGTTTAGGAGCTTAAAATGAATAACCAAATAAGAACACATATAATAAAGCTTTTTAATTCCGATAGAAGATTAGATGGAAGAAAACTTACGGAGTATAGGAAGGTTGATGTGCAGCTTAATGCAACAAGCACTGCAGAAGGCTCTGCCCGTGTTAAAATAGGAGAGACAGATGTTATCGCGGGGATAAAGACAGAAGTCATGGAGCCGTATCCTGATTCTCCTTCTGAGGGCAGCATTATGGTGGGAGTTGAATTGCTTCCATTATCAAGCCCGGACTTTGAATCGGGGCCTCCAAGCGCTAGAGCAGTAGAGCTTGCAAGGATAGTTGACAGGGGTATTAGAGAAAGCAAATGCCTGGATTTCAAAAGCCTGTGCATAAAAGAAGGGGAGAAAATATGGATGGTCATAATAGATGTATGCATAATCAATGATGCAGGGAATTTGTTTGATGCTGCAGCTCTGGCAGCAATTGCCGCGCTAAAAAGCATGAGATTTCCTGAATATAAAGATGATAAAATAGATTACAAGAAAAAAACAGACAAAGGGCTGGAATTAAAAGACCTGCCAATAGAAGTTACAGTAATCAAGATAGGCGATAAGTTTATTGTAGATGCTGATTCTGAAGAGGAAAAGGCAATTGATGCAAGATTGACAGTAGCCAGCTTAAGTGACGGCACATTATGCGCAATGCAAAAAGGCGGAGATTTCCCATTAACAGATGAAGATATATGTAAGATGGTTGAAATTGGCATTGAAAAAGCAAAGGAATTAAGGAAGTTAGTGAAATAGATAGAAAGATTTATAAATAAGTTAAAGTATAGAAGAGAATTAAAAAGAGGTGTAGGTTATGCGTTATAAAAACAGAAAGGCTTCTTTAGAATTGTCAATCAGGGCTATTGTTATTGTAATTCTCGCTATGACTTTATTGGGCTTGGGATTAGGATTCATTAGAACCATGTTCAAGGATATCAGCGGAATAACCACAGATGTTTCTGAGCAAATAAGGCAGCAGATTCTGGATGATTTAATAACAAATGACAAGCGAGTATCATTCCCTAAAACACAGATTCTAATTGATAAAGGTGGTTCAGAAATTATTACTGTAGGAATCAGGAATAAACAAGACAATAAGCTATATTATGATATGGAATTCAAGGCTATATCGGATCCGGATGGAGTACCTTTTGACATAGAAAATCCCCCATGGTTCCAGTACGGCAGAGGGGAGGGTTATGAGTTAACTGCTGCAGATTCAGATGTGAGAAGCATAAGGTTAAGCATTCCTACTGGAGTTAAAGCGGGATCTTACTTTTTAACATTCCAGGTTGTAGATGTTGATAAGCCAGATGGAGAGAATGAATATGCTAAAAAAGACTTTTTTATCGTGATCAGGGGATAAAATGAAAAAAAGATTAACCGGGCAGCAGGAATTTGAAATCATGAAGCTTGTTTTGGATAAATTCCTTTGGCTTGGATTTATTGTGATGGGCTTTGGAATGTACAAGATGTTTGTATCAAGCGTATCTGCTGGGCTTCTGTGGATTGTGGTTGGAGCTGTACTTCTTATCCTGTTTATGGTGCTTATCGTAAAGGAATACGAATTTGTAAAATAAGTTTAGGTATTTTTTCTTAAATATATATGCATTGGCAATTTACGCATAAGCACTGGCTTTGCACTAACCTCCTAAATATAGCAATCTTTTAATATATGTTGTTCAATTATTCATAAAACTGTTAATATTGTGATTTATTTTATTAAAAATGAGGTGTTTAAAATAAAAAACAGGTATTTTTTAGTGATTGTTTTAGCAATTTCACTTATATTTCTAATCAGCTGTACTAAATCGGAATGTAAGACAGATGCCCAATGTTTGGAGAAAACCTGCGCTGTTGCTTCCTGTATAGATAAGCAATGCAAATATACTACAACAAAGAACTGCTGCGGCAACCAGGTTAAGGAGACTGTTGAGAATAATAAACCGGGAAATAAATGCACGTGCCCTGCTGATTACGGAAAATGCGATGGCAAAGTGCAGTTAACAAAGGGCAGCAGGAGCTATGATGCGAAATATCTTGAGTATTTCTGCGAAAATGAAGAATGCAAGTCCGGTGTTCCGAGTGAAGATGTAGCAGCAAAAACTTTGCTTGATGAAAGGGACTTTAAATTCTTTGAATTGGAAACAACAGTAAAGTTTAATGATCCTTTCGATATAGGCAAAGACAGGTTTGATTTCAGGATGTCAATTATCGATGAGAATGAAGATATTGTATTTCCAATTAAGATGAATAAGATAATCCTTAAAGATGGAGAAGTGTTTTTGGGAGAAAAAAACCTGGATTTGTTCCTTAATAAAGTTGGAGAGAGCATTAGTTTTAACGTTCAGCTGTCATATGATCTTGTGCAGCCGGAAGAATCGAGAGGATTGACATACAAGGTAAATTATGAGTACACAAAGAGGGTTGTAGCAGAAAGGCTGCCGGATGGCTCTGAATCTTATGGCCTTGAGTTTGTAAGGGATGACTATGAGAAAAGATTCTCAACAAAGGTAAATTTGGTAAGGTCAGAAGTTAAGTGAATAGTGAATTCATTAAAAAACAATGCCAGCAATAAAATCATTTTATCTCTTGAATTTTAAAGATGCGATATAATAAAAAAGGAATTGAGATGTCAATAAGTTTCCTGGTAACAATTATAATAGCCATCACTATTTTCATTTTTGGGATTAGGTTCATCTACAACCTTTCCGGAGAGGCAACTGAGCTTGAGGGATTGACAACTGAACAGCTTGACCAGAGGATAGGAGAGCTGCTTTGCGAAAGCAGTGAAAGGGTATGCATTGGAATTGATAAGAGAAAAATAACAAGGGGAAAATTTGATGTTTTCGGAGTCAAGATAACAAATATAAAAGAAGGCCGTAATTTTGAAATTAATATCAATCCTACAAGCCCTGCAGGTTATACCAGAAATAACGATCCAATATCAACAAGCGGCATAAAAATGAAATACAGGACAGATAATTTTTTTATAAAAAGAAATGATGAAGAAAATATAGGCATAGGGGTTGAAGTCCCGGCAGATACTTTGGCAGGAACTTATATTTTCAACGTTAAAGTGCAGCCTTATGATTCACTGCATAAGCTGTATGTTGAAGTGCCATAAAGTAGAAAATTGATGTGGTGTTTAAACAATTTTATTTCTTTAATAATAAATCTAACCATAGAATTAATCTGAATAACTGCAGATCTGAAAAAAATCCTCTTCTTTTAAAGAAGCTCCCCCGACTAAAGCGCCGTCAATATTATCCTGGTTCATCAAATCCTTGATGTTGTTAGGCTTTACAGATCCCCCATATATGATCCTTGTGTTTTCAGAAATATTGCTGTATAATTTTGACAATAATCCCCTTATGAATTTATGGACTTCCTCTGCCTGTTCCGGTGTTGCATTTTTTCCTGTACCTATGGCCCAAACTGGTTCATAAGCAATGGTTATTTTTTTGGCATCTTCTTTGTTAATATTTTTTAGGCAATTTGTTAATTGGCCTTTTATTACATCAAAAGTTTGATTGTTTTCCCTTTGCTCCAGTTTTTCTCCTACGCATAATATTGGATTTATATTGTTTTTTAACGCGGAAATTAATTTTTTATTTATTAACTGATTGTCTTCATTAAAATATTCCCTTCTTTCGGAATGCCCTAATATGACGTAATCACATCCTGCATCTTTCAGCATCAATGGTGAAATTTCTCCTGTAAATGCGCCATTGTCTTCGTAATGCATGTTTTGCGCTCCAATTTTAATGTTTGAGCCTTTGATTATTTTATTTACTTCATTTAATGATGTGAATGGTGGGCATATTGCAATTTCTGCGTTTTTAATTTTTTTAGATGAATTTTTGAAATTATTAATGAAAGAAATGCTTTCTTCAATATTCTTGTTCATCTTCCAGTTTGCTGCAATTAGAGGTTTGGGCATTTTGGTTATTTTTTAAAATTTTTATTGATTTTTGTTGTTGGAATGCTTTTATTGTTAATGCAGTGTCTTCCTGGCAAAAGCAATTATTGGCTTTAATATCAATCTTGTTATCTTCTTTAATGTTTCATTTTTAGAGATTAATTTTGCAATTAAGGGGCTTATTGTATGATATATATCTATGAATATTGCTCCAATAAAGCTGTTTTTAAGCTTTTTGTCCCTGAAGTTCCTCAATAAAAGAGTTTCATAAGCATTTTCCCCATATACGGAAGTTGCAATAAAGCACTTTGGCTTTTCTTCCTTATCTTTCAGCTTTGAAATGTCCCCTTCGCAGAAATAGCAGTACCTTTCATCATGTGCAAGAATTTTTCCGCAACCAGGGCATTTTTTGGGCATTTTTTTATTGAAATCAAATTATTATTTTTAATGCTTCCACTTTATGCTGCATCCTAAAGACGGCTGTTCTGTCAATGAGATTGAGCCATTCTCAAGATATTGGCCGATTGCTTCATGCATCTCGTGCTTGTTTGCAGCTTCTTCGCCGTGAGTATCATCAAGCCTGCTGTGGAATATCAAATTAAGGTTAGAGTCAAACAGCAAAGGGTCTGGAGTGCATGATGCGCCATAATCTTTTGCAGTTTCCTGAGTTTCATCTCTCAGATAAATAAAATTAATTCCTTTTTCCTCTACTACTTTTTTCATGTTCTCAAAGCTGTCATCAGGGTAATTCTCATCTTCATTTGAATTTATTCCTAGAACAATAAGGCCTTTATCCTTGTAATCGGAAGTTATTCTTTTTAACTCATTGAGTTTAGGCTTTACATAAGGGCAGTGGTTGCACATAAAAACAATTAATATTGCTTTTGCATCCTTAAAATCATCCAGGCTGTATGTTTTTCCATCTGTTGCCGGTAGTGTAAAATCAGGGGCTTTTTCTCCTTTTTTCAGCTTGCTGTATATTGATTCTATTAAAGACATTTAAATCACATTTATTCTGAAATATTCATTAATATATAAAAATAGTGGTTTATTAAGCGAAACTATTTTAAATCAAATTCAATATATCTATGTTATGATAATATCAAACACAGATTACATAGCAGGGAAAAAGATAAAAGAGACTTTAGGCTTAGTTAGAGGCAACATCATTAAAGCAAGATGGTTTGGCAGGGATATTGCAGCCAGCCTTAAAACCATTGTTGGCGGGGAGATAAAGAGCTATACTGACCTTTTAAGCGGTGCAAGGGACGAGGCCATCAAAAGAATGATTTCTGAAGCTAAGAAGCTTAAGGCAGACGCAGTTGTGAATGTAAGGTTTGCTACATCTGATGTTATGCAGGGCTCTGCAGAAATTCTTGCTTACGGAACTGCTGTTAAGCTTGGGAAATGATTAAAATAAATGAGCCCGCGAGGA
>CEQE01004504.1_pt1 | contig 58016 bp, 64 predicted proteins | sample 356201 | NCBI WGS metagenome assembly CEQE01 (sample SAMEA2619970, study PRJEB7988) | marine metagenome | biome: marine biome (ENVO:00000447); feature: mesopelagic zone (ENVO:00000213) & marine oxygen minimum zone (ENVO:01000065); material: "saline water (ENVO:00002010), including plankton...
TTCAGGTCCCAAATACTTTCTTCCAAATATTTAAGCAACCTTCAAAGGGCAATTACACCTGCTACGCTGACACATCGTTATTTTTTTGATGTTTTCCCGTCGTTTTAAGATTTCCCGCCCCGGTTTCAATCCAACCCATTTGAACCTGCGTTTGCCTGCCTGCAGAAAAAGCCCTGCTCTATTTGTAATACAGGCTTGGAGCTATACCCTCTCGACGACAGATCGCAGAGATGCTGTCCTCGCCCTTCAGACCCTCTAAAATGATCCGGATTTTTTCCTCAGAATCGAATTTGCGGCGGGTTCTGCGTTTGATCTCTCTAAGCACAGATTCAGGGCTCTTACTGGTTTTAGATTCCACCTGGTCCTCCTTTCGCAATCTTGTTTATAACCTAAAACCGTCCCTTATTTCATCCCTAAATCTGTCCGCTTTCCTTTGAAACGCTATATTTTAAATATTCAGACGATCGAGCAGCTTACAGGCCTTTGCATCAGAGGAGGGAATTTGGTTATTCCATCCAGTTGAAAGTTCTATCCACGGCCTTTTTCCACTCCAGGCAGTGTTTTTTTCTGACCTTTAACGACATGGCCGGGTGCCAGGTCCTATCAACAGCCCAGTTTTGTCGTAATTCTTCAAGGTCGATCCAGAATCCGACTGCCAGTCCCGCTGCATAGGCAGCACCGAGGGCGGTGGTTTCAGAAACCGATGGTCTTATAACCGGCACATTTAGGATATCGGATTGAAATTGCATCAGGAGTTCATTGGCCACCATTCCCCCGTCGACTTTGAGCGCGCTCAACTGAACACCGGAGTCCTTGTTCATTGCTTCAACGATATCGCGTGTCTGATAGGCGGTGGATTCCAGAACAGCCCGGGCGATATGGCCCTTGTTAACAAAGCGGGTCAATCCCACGATGACTCCCCGGGCATCGGAACGCCAGTAAGGGGCGAAAAGACCGGAAAAAGCCGGGACGAAATAAGCGCCTCCATTGTCCTCGACCGTCATGGCCAGGTTCTCTATTTCCTCAGCAGCGGAAATCAGATTAAGATTGTCCCGTAACCACTGTACCAAGGCGCCCGTAATCGCGATGGATCCTTCCAGACAGTAAACCGGCGGCTGGTCGTTGATCTGATAACCTAAAGTGGTGAGGAGTCCGTGGCGGGAAGGCGTTTGTTTAGTGCCGGTATTCAGCAGAAGAAAACATCCTGTTCCGTATGTATTTTTCGCTTCGCCGGTATTAAAACAGGTTTGTCCCACTAATGCAGCCTGCTGATCACCGAGAGCGCCGCAAACCGGAACCCTGGCGCCAAAGGGCCCATCCTTTAGGGTGGTGCCCCACGTGCGGATATCGCTGGACGGTACAATTCGAGGAAGAATCTGCCAGGGAATTCCCATGATTCGCAGGATCTCTTCGTCCCATTGAAGGGCACTTAGATCCATGAGCATAGTCCGGCTGGCATTGGTTACATCAGTGACGTGGGATCCACCGTTGGGTCCGCCTGTCAACCACCAGATGATCCAGGTTTCCATGGTCCCGAAAAGGGCCTCGCCCTTAGCAGCCGTTGCACGGGCCTCCGGAACGTTGTCCAGAATCCATTTGATTTTCGGACCTGAAAAATACGTGGCGATGGGGAGACCGGTTTTGTCCCGAAAACGGTTTTGCCCCTGGTCGAGCATTAATTTTTTACAGATTTCATTTGTGCGGGTGCACTGCCACACAATGGCATTGGTGAAAGGTTTGCCGGTATTTTTGTCCCAGATCATGGTGGTTTCCCGCTGGTTGGTTATACCGACGGCAGCAAGATCCGATCCGGATAGACCTGCCTTTGCCAGGGAGCCGCGGATCACATCCTGGGTATTTTGCCAGATTTCAACCGGATTGTGTTCCACCCATCCCGGTTGCTGGAATATTTGCTCATGTTCTTTCTGGTCGACACCGACGATTTGGCCGCTATGATCAAAAATGATAAACCGGTTACTGGTCGTGCCCTGGTCCAGGGCTCCCACAAAGGTCGCCATAATTAATTCTCCATTCTAAAAAATGAGATGGGTTGATGAAACGAATTGCAATTGGCCTGAAAAAGGATGCTTTCTGTGATTGCATGGTGTTATCGGACAGGCAAAGGCGGTCAATTTGCAGGAAAGTCTATTATGCCTCGAGCGGTGTCAGTGGCCTTTCGATTCAAAAAGCCGACAACCCAAAGCGCAATAGGGTAATAGACTAGCGCAATTTAAACGTCACAACGATGTGGTTATTGCACACGACCCTCACGCCACGCCTGAAGGAGGCCGTCATAGTCAACCGTCTTACCCTGGGGCTTCTCATTAACCTTTGCTTTGGGCGAACCGGGCTTGTTCAGCCAGTAAGACTCATCCTTCTTAGGGTTCATTTTCGGACCACATTCTTTCTGAACACATGCGCGCTCTATCCGCTGCAGCACTTTATCCTGTTCCCTGGCGAGATTATTCATAGCCGTACTAACGGTCACTTCACCGGAAACCGCCTCACCCACGTTCTGCCACCACAGCTGTGCCAGCTTTGGATAATCGGGCACATTGGTTTCGGTCGGTGTCCATGCCACACGCGCCGGGCTGCGGTAAAACTCCACCAGCCCGTCGAGTTTCGGCGCCCGCTCGGTGAAAGATTCGTGACGGATATCGCTGTCCCGGATGGGCGTCAGGCCCACATGGGTCTTCTTCAGGGATGTGGTCTTGGCCACAGAGAACTGTGCGAAAAGCTATGCCGCCTTGCGGCGATCAACGGGCGTGCTCTTCATCAGAGTCCATGATCCGCAATCCTGATAGCCCAGTATGCGAAAGAAAAGGCATGAATATTTCCTTAGACAAATATTATCTTTGTGAGCAAAAAAAGCTCGCGCGTTATTGAGGCTTAGCAACATTTATAATATTTCTCAAGTTTCGCAACTGATATTTTAAGGAAATTTGCATCAGGCATAGGGTAAAAAGAAATTTTTTTGAAAAAAATTGATGATGAGCGCTTTGACAACGGCACAAAACCTTATAAGAGTTGGCATTCCAGAAGCAACTGATATAACATAAGAACCTTGACCATCGCGTGCCTGTGCACGGTGATTACTTTATGGATACCGGTTCAAACTGATTGCCCCATTGGGGGTGTGAAACTTGAGTTTGTAATAATAGATGAGAATTATCATTGACATCAAACCGCAATTTCCCTATCTTTCCCCACAAAATTTAGAACTTACCGAAAAAGAGATGAGGTGGTTTAATGGAAAATTCAGCCGCTTTTATCGAGGAGAGGATATATTATGAATAAAAAAATATTGATCTGGCTGGGGCTAGTGGTTTTTCTGTTGGTTTTGCTTTGGTCGGGCGCATCATTTTACCCTGATTGGTTATGGTTCAAAAACCTGGGATATTCACCGGTTTTTTTGACATTGGTGTTGAGTAAATTTGGGCTTGGATCGGTAGTTTGGTTGGTTTTTATATCTATGATGATACTCAATCTCTTTATTGCCAACCGTTTAAAGCCGTCAACTGCACAGGCAACATCTATCAAATATGAAGGTGGCGCCCCTTTTCAGCTTTCCCTTTCAGGTAAAACGGTCAACCTCATCATCATCGGTTTTTTTCTGATTGCCAGTTTTCTGATTGCATCTAAGGGAGCTTACCGTTGGGATACGGTCCTGCTCTACTTCAACCAAGAACCATTCGGCAGCACGGATCCAATTTTTAACAAAGATATCGGTTTTTTCATCTTTTCCCTCCCTTTTTATCTCTTTCTCCAAAAAGGGCTGTTGACATTTCTCTTTATAGCAGGGCTGGTTATGGTTTGGTGGTACTTGAAAGATTCAATAATGAAGATCATCGATGAGTTCGCCCAGGCTGAAGGCAAACCACCTGCTTTAACAAAGTTTGTTATAGAGCCAAAGGCGAGAAAACACCTTCTTTCCCTTTGTGCAATTATCTCTATCCTCTTGGCCTGGGGATGTTATCTAAAAGTTTTTGGTCTTCTTTACTCCACTGCAGGTGCTGCATTTGGCGCCGGCTATACCGATGTGAATATCAGGATACTGGGGTATAGAATTCTGATCTTTGCTTCTCTGGGATTGGCCGCTGTCTTTGTCCTCGATATCTTTAAACCGAGAAAAAAACTGATCTGGATAAGTGTAGGCGGATGGCTGGTGATCGCGCTGGTGTTTTGGAACCTTCTTCCGCTGGCAGTTCAAAAATTTTTAGTCCAACCGAATGAGTTGACCAAGGAATCCCCTTACATCTCCTACAATATTGATCACACACGGGAAGCCTACAATCTGAATAAAATAGAAGAAGTTGATTTTCAAGTGAGTGAAAAACTCAGCAAAGAGGACCTCAAAACACACAATGCAACGATTCAAAACATAAAAATCTGGGATGAGCGTCCTTTGCTCCAAACCTATCGGCAGATTCAGTCGATACGGCTCTATTACGATTTTAACAATGTGGATGTGGATCGCTATCTTATCGATAACCAATACCGGCAAGTTATGTTGGCTGCCCGTGAACTGGCGGTTAACCAACTTCCTCCCCAGGCCAGGACCTGGGTCAACAGACATCTGATTTATACCCACGGTTACGGCATAGCCTCAAGCCCGGTTAATGAAATAACCGAAGAAGGGTTTCCCCGTCTCTTGATCAAGGATCTACCACCGGTTTTTGAGACGGACCTGAAAGTAGATCGTCCGGAAATTTATTATGGTGAAAAAACAAATGAATACGTCCTGGTAAAGACCAAAACAAAGGAATTTGATTATCCGAAGGGAGACAAAAACGTCTATACGATTTATCAGGGAAAAGGGGGCGTCCGTATCAAATCCTTTCTTAGAAGGGTTTTGTTTGCCTTTGAATTTTTAGATCCGCAGATACTATTTACCAATTATTTGGGTCCTGAGAGCCGGATTATGTATAATCGCAAGATCGACTGGCGGGTAAGAGCCATTGCGCCTTTTCTGGAATACGATGGCGATCCTTATTTAGTTGTTTCCGACGGTAGACTTTACTGGATTCAGGATGCCTTTACCACTTCAAATATGTATCCGTACTCTCGCAGGTCTTATAAACGTTTTAATAAAAAAGCACTGAATTACATCCGGAATTCAGTCAAGGTAACCATTGATGCGTATAATGGGGATGTCTCATTTTACACGACAGGCGTAAAAGATCCTATTATTAACGCCTATGGGAATATTTTTCCAGATCTATTTAAACCTTTGGATGAGATGCCCGGGGACTTAAAAAAACACATACGATACCCCATGGACCTTTTCGAAATACAAGTGGATACTTACAGAACCTATCATATGGACAACGTACAGGTTTTCTATAACCAGGAAGATCTCTGGCAAATTCCCGATGAGCTTTATGGCGATAACCGGCAACCAATGAAACCGTATTATATCATTTTAAAACTTCCCGAAACGAATAAAGAAGAGTTTATTCTGATGATGCCTTTTACACCCTCAAAGCGCGACAATATGATTGGTTGGCTAGCGGCCAGAAGTGACCTGCCCAACTACGGGAATCTGTTGGTTTATAAACTACCCAAGGAAAAGCTGGTCTATGGACCGATGCAGGTTGAGGCACGGATCGACCAGCAAACCGACATTTCGCGGGAATTGAGTTTATGGGGCCAAAGGGGTTCAAGGGTCATCCGGGGAAACCTTTTGGCCATTCCGGTGGGCGACTCATTTATCTATGTGGAACCTGTTTACCTGGAAGCCAAACAGGAGGAAAGCAAATTATCTCCCGCTACCCGACCACCACAGAAAGGCCCCGGGAAGCCAAAGGGTTCAGGGCCTCAAGCTTCGCAGGTTCTGGATAAAACCAGAGCTGCGGCTCTTCCGGAATTAAAAAGAGTGATCGTCGCTTTTGGTAATCGGATTGCCATGGAAAACGATCTGGATACGGCTCTTTACAAGGTATTGGGAGGGATAACATCACCCGAAGAAACGGCATCCATTGTTAAGGTTCCAGCGTCGGTAACGGATCGTCTAGATGGTGATGCATTGGAACAGTACAAAAAAGCAAAAGACCTCTTGCGGCAGGGCAGATGGGCTGAATTCGGAAAGGCCCTGGATGAGTTGGAGAAGATCCTGATAAAGCTTTCTGCCGAGGCTAAACAAGCGCAGTAACTAAAAATAGAGGGCCTAACTGAAACATTATCAAAACCGAAGAACAGTTTATGACGTTTAATCCAGCGTCTCTCAGGGTTCAAACAATCAGCGCATAATCTGCTATCTTGACCCAGCTTGGCAACAAGTCGCCCGTCATTTGATTTTGGATTCTTTTATTCATATCCTTCTACATTTTGCAATCCCGGTTCTATTCGTTTATTTTTTCCTACCCAAGGCGAAATTTCGATCAATAGGCATTTTATGGGCCACAATGGTTGTCGACTTTGATCATTTATGGGCGACGCCCGTATATGATCCGAACAGGTGTGGCATAGGATTGCATCCATTGCATTCATATCCTGCAATGATTTTATATGCTTTGGGCATTTTTATCCCTAGAATCAGACTGGTCGCGATAGGACTGATCATTCACATGGGATTGGATTATACCGACTGCCTGTGGATGAAATTCGGCTAAATTCCACCGTCCCGGCTCCAGATCGAAGATAGGGCTCGGAAAATCAAAGGAGTGAAAATTGAGTAAAAAAATTATAGAAATGAGAAGAGAAATTGTGGTAAAGGAAAAAGCAATTCAAATCGATGGGTGTCATCTTTTGATAGTATCCGATAAAAATCTCCTCAGAATGGAAATGACCGATGAAAGCCGTTATATTTTAGGAATTTGGAGCACCACTCAAGGTTGCAACGGTTCCTGATCCTCTTCCAGATGATGACGGTGTTGTTATCAAAGTAAAAGCAAGCGGAATCTGCCGTAGCGATTGGCATGGCTGGATGGGAAATGATTCCGACATTACCAATCTGCCCCATGTACCGGGTCACGAACTCTCCGGTATCGTCCAGGAAACAGGAAAAAGTGTAACACGATGGAAAAGTGGGGATCGGATAACCGTACCTTTTGTTTCCCGGTGCGGGACGTGTCCTGAGTGTATTTCCGGAAACCATCAAATCAGCGATCATCAATTTCAGCCCGGATTCTCTAATTGGGGTTCTTTCGCGCAGTATGTATCGATTAAGTACGCTGATACAAATCTTATATGCCTGCCGGAGGAGGTCGATTTTGTGACTGCAGCAAGTCTTGGATGCCGATTTGAAACCTCATTCAGAGCCGTTGCAGCACAGGGTGCTGTAAAGCCCGTCCAGTGGGTTGCTGTGTATGGCTGTGGAGGTGTGGGATTATCGGCAATTATGATCGCACACGCCTTTGCTGTCCGGGTAATTGCAGTTGATATCAATGAAAAGGCTCTGGACCTCACCAAATCGATCGGTGCGAATTTCACCATAAACGCTAAAGAATACACAGATGTTGTTGAAGTCATTTTCGACATAACCGGACGGGGCGCCCATCTGTCCATGGATGCACTCGGCAGTGTAACGGCATGTTCTAATTCTATACTTTGCTTGAGGAAACAGGGTCGCCACGTGCAGGTGGGGCTGCTGGCAGGCGATAATTTTCTGCCCTGAATACCAATGGATAAAGTCATATCAAAAGAGCTTCAAATCTATGGGAGCCATGGTATGCAGGCGGCCAAATACGATGGCATGTTGAAAATGATCGTCTCTGGAAAATTAGATCCCGGGCTGATTATTGGAAAGACCGTACCGTTGGGGGGGGCACCGAAAGAACTGAAAAAAATGAGTCGATACGATACGTTGGGGATTGTGGTTATTGACCGATTTTAATGTATTATGAAAATGATATTTCATCAGGACAAAATCATTAATCTGTTAAAAAAACTCTGCGGAAAGCCGGATATTCCTTATTGTCAAAATGGCTTTCAATTTCGTTCACGCTCAATTGAAGTTTTTCCAATTGGGGTAATAGATTTTGTAAGGCAAACGCAGAAGAAATGGAGTCGAACATGAATCCACCGGATATTTACTGGACCGGAGCGTCCGGAAAGAAGTATGGATACTGGATTCATCCGGTAAACGCGCGATTCAGAAAGATAGCCGGCAATGTTGTTTTTGCCAGAAAAACCGCAGAAGACGAATGGGAGCCGCTCTACATCGGACAGACTAGGAATTTTGATTTTGGATTTGCGGATGAACAAAAGGAAAATTGTGCCAAGAAAAATGGTGCGACACACGTTCATGTCCATTTCAGTTCCCCGGATGAGCCTGTCCGAAACGCAGAAAAAAAAGATCTTGTTGCTAAATGGAAACCGATTTGCAACAGTTGATGTAGATTGAAAAATTATGGCCGGCCGCTATAGAGGAAATTATTCAAATTTTACGATTCTATGAGGATATCACGCCCTACTCCCCCAGGGTCCGCAGCACCCACCATGCACATCATCCGTTTCAGCTCACCGGTGATTTGTCCGACCAACTCTTCCACGCCGTTGTTTTCATCAGCCGCAAGGCCGAAAAGTATGGGTCGGCCCAGCCCCACAAGTGAGGCACCGAAAGCCAGTCCCTTCAGTGCATCGCTGCCCCGCCGAAATCCGCCGTCGACCACGACGACGGTATTGTCCGTGACTTCCTCCATAATCTCATCCATCACCTGAAAAGGGTGGGGGAGATAATCGAGGGTATGGGCGCCATGATTCGAAACAACGATACCATCGGCTCCTGCTTCAATGGACTTTTTTGCGTCAACCCGGCTTAAAACGCCTTTGAATATAAGGGGGAGGGAAACAGCTTTTCTGATCGCTTTCAACTCTTCCAAAGATAAGGGAAAGCAGTCTTTTGCCATTTGTCTGTCTTTTATCTTGGTACCCTGGCCTGCATCGATCTCCACTCCGATCCATTGAACCCCCGCGGCCTGTATATCATCCAGGGCTTCAAACATTTTTTTCCGATCCTGGAAAGGTTTAACATTTGCAACAAGCGGTACGCCGATTGCCGCCAATTCCTTTAGATTTTGGGGAATGGGTGTGCCGACCCACATGAGGCTTCCAGCGGCTTTGAGCCCTTCCGCAACCTTCATGAGACCGTCATCCGCAATGGCGGGGATCGGCATTGTCATCGCCGACATGATCAAGGGGGTTGACAGATCTACCCCCAGTACATGGCAGGTCGTGGCTGCTTCCACGCCATCAATACACCGTTGACTCAATGTGAAACCATCGAGAATGCGCCGGTTGTTGACCTTGACAAACTCTGTTTCTACGCCATCTAGCAGAAAACCGATATCCATGGCTCTCAGAGCCGCCCCTCCTTTTTCATAGATTTCCGTTAATTCCATAGTGTCCTCCTTATGTTTCAAAAATAGATTTCAGAGATCGCTCTTTTCACCATTACCACTCTCCCAGCATGGCAAACTTCCCGCCATCCACGCCCAGAATCTGCCCTGTGACGAAATTTGAGGCATCCGATGCGAGAAAGACCGCAGCACCCACGATATCGTCTCCGTGGCCCACACGGTCCAGTGGGATATAACGCAACTTATCAGCGAGTTTTTCCGGATCGTCAAGAACGTGGGCGCTAATCGGAGAATAGAACCAGGTGGGGGCAATGGCGTTTACTCGTATTTTGAGTCTGGCCCACTCCACAGCCAAAGCGCGTGTTAACATGGTGAGCCCTCCCTTGGCAGCGCAGTAGGCTGCTTCTTTGGCGTAGCCAAGAAGGCCTGAAAGGGATGTAATATTGATGATTGAGCCTTGGCCTCCCGCAGCCATCGCTTTCCCGGCTGCCTGGCAACAATAGAAGGCACCATCAAGGTCAACGGACATCACCCTTTGCCACTCCTCGGGCGTCATTTCCATAGCCGGGGTACCCTGATAGATACCTGAACTGTTGATCAGGATATCCAGACGCTCCCACTCGTTAACTGTACGCTCAACCATGGCTGTTACCTGATCCGTCTGGGTTACATCCGCAGGGAGGGGTAACACCTGTGCTCCGATCTGTTTCAATTCTTTTGCGGCGGCGTTACATTTTTCTGAGTTACTGCTGGTGATTACCACCTTTGCCCCGTAGTGGGCCAGACCAGCTGCCATGGCTTTTCCGATACCGCTAGAACCGCCGGTGACAACAGCCACCCGGCCACTCAGATCGAAAAGGTCTGCATTCATGCGTTGTTTTAATTGTGTCAGAGATTGAATTTGATCTGTCATGTGAAGTTTTCCAATTCGTGTTCATACTGATGATGAAGCATCCGCCTCAGGGTTCAGAGTCCTCCTTATTCCTTCTTAATCTCCAAAGTACCTGTTTCTCATCGTGTGAGCAATTTCTTTGGTCAGACTCCAGGCTCTTATTGTCTAGTCTGGCGTAAGAGTCCCGGCATCGCAGCAAGGGGTGATAAAACTTTGCTCCAACAGTGAGCGTCGGTCTAACCCTCCCCTGACCAGTCGATCGACTCCGGCCTCTAATTTGTCGAGCAAATTGTCGTAATTTTCAGCGGCCAATGTTTCAGGGTTAACCGGTACAATTCTCCAGGCCAACATACCGCCACGGCTGATAAACTCACTTAATGGGGCAGGGTAGAGGGCGATTTTGTTAGCGAACTGATACGCATCAAAATTTATCACATTCGTTCCGGTCTGCATCAGCTTGGCCCAATCCATGTTCGAGCAGCAATGTACCTCACCCGCACAATCTATACCGTTGAGCAATTCATCAAAGGTGTCGATAATCTCTTCAACTGACACGCTCCCAAATGGCGAATCAATGACCCCCAACAGAGGTTCACCAAAACTGACAAGGACTGGGATATCAGGAAGCACCGCCTCAATTTTCTTTTTCTGCCATCTGGCCTTTATCGTCAAGGTAATTATCAAAACCTCCCTCATGGTATGATCATACCATGCAGGTTTTTTAGTTTCATGGTTAAGCAGGGATAATCCCCAGGTAAGGGGTCCTGGAAGACCTATATGAATCATTTTTAGATCAGCCGGTGGCGCCAGTTTTAGGATGTTGAGAAAGGTGTAAAAACCGGGAGCATATTTTGCATTCATGGCAAAGTATTCAAGATCCTCAGCTATATATCGCTCATAAAAAGTCTGAAGTTGACTTTTCATCGATAAATCATAGGTGATACGCCTTTTCTCAGGATCTATCACCAGGCAAGGCATTCCGTCGATATATCGGCGAAGCGAAAGGCTCAGCTTGGGCACACAGGGCGCTTCCGGAAAATGTTCCAGCATCGTCCGGCAGGCCAGATGCGGATCCCTAAAAGGTACAGTACTCAGGGTTGTGGCTATACACCTAGGTTGGAGTTTTAGCGATGATTGGCTAAGGATCATGTTCGATTCTGTTTCAGTAGAAGATCTGCAAATTTGTTTCAAGTTCGATAACAATGTCTCCCGAATTATGGCCAATGTTGTCAATGCGTTTTCCAAAGATGGAAAACTACCCGGATTGCAATACACTGCCAAGGAAAAACACTGGAAATAAAAGCCCGGAATCCTTTTGCACTTATAGTTCATGGACACCCATTTGGCCGGCCTGTGGACATTTGTATTTTGCTCTGCAGTGAAGACATGCAATCTTAGTAAAGATCACGAAAAACCGAAACGCAAGCAACGATATCAAGGAAATAAATATGATAAGCAGAGGAACAAAACAATTCATACCTAATGCCGGGATGGCGGCTATTATGGGGATCATCAATGTTGCAATATACATATTGTTGAAGCAGAATAATCCTTCGGCGCGTTTAGCAAAGTCCTCCGGCTTTCCTTCCTTTGCAATTCTTTTCGAGACCACATTAAGACCTGATATGCAAAGCGCTCCCTCAATCTTGTAGTAAACGCAATTGGGACAGACCGTTAACGGCATTATGATGTACATTTCAAGAAACGAAAAACCAAGATAAAGTGAACCGAACAGACACCTTCCCAAAATCGGTAACTGTCAGATTAAGTCTGAACTAATTCACCTATGATGATCCCAATTCCCCCAAGCAGATAATCCGCAACCGTCGATCCGTTGTAGATCAAAATACTTGACAGTGGGTATCTCGTATGGAGCTTGGCCTTTGGTTTTGCCTCCGATGACATCTAAAGTATCCTCACGGGTGTAACGCCTCCGAAGGTACCGCAGCCGAGATTGCGCAGCTGCCCAGCCTCTTCTGAGACATACACCATCTGAACCTCCTTGATGAATGTGGTGTAGTGCCCTTTGTCATGTTGGTTGAAGTGATCACCTTCACTTATTATTCGACCCTTATGGCCTTTTACCCTACAATTTGTCAAGAATGAAGATTTGATACTCAGACATTTTTAACTTCCTTTCAGGAAAATTGAAGCACGGGAGGTCAGGATCTCCGTTTCTTAATTTTCTGAATTTAAGCCATGTTAGAACAAAATCGGTCGTTGACAATATATCCGTCTTACGGTAGTTGGATCATAATCATATGCAACCCTTATCTTTAACCTCCTATATCCTCGTTTCAAAAGGATCCGGTATCGGCCATCTGGTTCTTAATCAACCGGAAAAATTCAATGCCATCTCATATGAGATGTGGCAAGGCATACGAACAGTCGTTGAAGATTATTCACAAGATAATAAGGTTCGTGTTATTGTGGTAAGTGGCTCCGGCGGAAAGGCATTTTCCTCCGGAGCCGATATCTCTCAATTTGAAAAGCAACGAGGAACGAAAAAAGACATAGAAAATTATAATACCGAAGTTAAAGAGGCATATGTCGCACTTTCGACGACGAAAAAGCCCACGGTGGCGAAGATAGATGGCTATTGTTTTGGTGGCGGACTCGCCGTTGCGCTTTGCTGCGACCTTAGAATTGCATCGGAAGGCGCCACATTTTCAATCCCTGCGGCAAGACTGGGTTTGGGCTATGGATACGATGTGTTGCGCCAACTGGTTGATATAGCGGGTCCGGCTTACGCCAAAGAAATCCTGTACACGGCACGAAAATTCAGTGCCAGGGAAGCTTACGACATGGGCCTGGTGAACCGGGTCGTGCCTCAAGAATCCTTAGAAGAATATGTAAACAGCTACGTGGAAAATATTGCAGGTAATGCACCGTTAACGATTCGAGCGGCTAAAATTGTAATAAGCGAAATATTAAAAGATCTCGGTTCGCGGGATCTTGAAATGTGCAACAGGCTTATCGACACCTGTTATGAAAGCGACGACTACAAGGAGGGTCGCCAGGCATTCATGGAAAAACGAAAACCGATATTCAAGGCGCGATAACATCCCTTTGTCTACAGATTGCCGATCAGTGCAACTCATTAACGGTCCGTGGATAAATCGTGGATTATCCCTCAGGTTTGTAAATATGTATTTAATTTCAAGTCTTTCAATTAAAAGATCAATAATTAGCTTGCTTTCGGTCAAAACAAAGGTTATCCTTTGTTCATCAATAAAGTCCCGTCTTTAATTGGCAAGACGGTTTCGTTCTGAAGGAACCATCCATTTGTTAAAGTGGCATCCTCCAGTTAGAGCCGTTGAAAATTTTAAAAAAGGAGGATGTTATTATGCCTAATGGAATTGTTAAGTGGTTTAACGACCGAAAAGGGTTCGGATTTATTGAGCAGGAAGACGGACCGGATGTGTTTGTTCATCATTCAGCAATCAATGCAGAAGGTTTTAAATCCCTCAAAGAAGGCGACCGGGTTTCCTTTGATATAGAGGAAGGACAAAAAGGTCCTGCCGCTGCAAATGTCACTGTGATTTAACCTTATGTTTTGAGTAAAAAGGGCATTCCTTCTAATATGGAGAGGATGCCCTTTATGTTTTTATAATGATTTTAAACAGTTATTCTACGCATCAGCTTCCGATCGCATAAAAACGTGATAATAAAGAATGAGAGAAAGGATTTCTCAATGAATATTTATGTTGGCAATTTATCCTATAAAATTAAAGAGGGTAGCTTAAAAGCAATGTTCGATGAGTTCGGCGAAGTAGAAAGCGCTAAAATCATAATGGACAGATTTACCGACAGATCAAAAGGGTTTGGTTTTGTTGAGATGCCAAATAACTCGGAAGCTGACCAAGCGATCAAGTCGTTGAACGGGAAATTTATCGAAGGGAAAAACATAAAAGTAAATCAGGCTAACCCTGGTGGTAAAAGATCTAAAAGGTCATTGCGACGAAGAAGATTTTGACAACTAAAAAACACAATTGATGCTGATGTGAGGAAACTACAATCTCCACCTTTGAGCCATTCATTGGCTTCCAATTAAAACATTTTGCTGTAAACCTACGTTTACACGGTGTAAGATGAAAAACCTATTAATGTCATCACAAAAACTTAACAATTTCTACTACGAACCCTTTGAAAAACTCGGATTGACCTTTTTTATTTATGCAACTATCAAATTGCTGCCAATATATAAAAAATATTATCACACGAGAGAAGCCGGAGTGCAAGAAAAAGAGGTCGCTATGTTCAATGGAGGTTGGACATGAATCAAAAAAAGAAATACCGGTTCCATACACAGGTTATCCACGCCGCCCAGTCACCTGAAGACTGGGAGGGCGCAACTTTGCCGCCCATATTTCAGACCGTTTCCCATCAGCACGCCACAGCGGAGAATCTGACCCAGACCTTTGCGGGCAAGCGTGATGATCATATTTACATGCGGCTTACAAACCCGACCAACCAGGTACTGGAAGAAAAGCTAACCACTTTGGAAGGCGGCCTTGGTGCGGTGGTGATGGCTTCGGGCATGGCAGCCATCAACAACTCGTGTATGGCCCTGCTTCGTGCTGGCGACGAGTTTGTGACAGGGAACTCTCTTTTTGTGTCTACATATAACCTTTTCAATGGTGTTTTTAAAAAGTATGGCATCACGGCACGCCTGGTCGAGTCTACCGATACGGCGGCCATCGAGAAGGCCATCAATTCCAAAACTCGCTTTGTCTACCTGGAAACCATCGGCAATCCTAAAATGGATGTTCCGGACATCGCTCAAACCGCTTTGATCGCTCACAAACACGGTGTTCCTTTGCTGGTGGATCACACGCTGCCGACGCCATACCTTTGCCGCCCCTTAGAGCTGGGAGCCGATGTGGTGATTCATTCTACCACCAAGTACCTGAGCGGACATGGTGGGGTGTTGGGTGGAGCGGTTATCGACGGGGGAAATTTTGATTGGTCGAACGAACGCTTTCCGGATTTCAAACCCTTTATCGACAGGAAGGGACCGCTTGCGCTGCTCGACAAAGTTTGGCGGGAACATCACATAAATTTTGGAACAACCGGCGCCCCGCTACATGCTTTCCTGACCATGATCGGCCTCGACACATTGGCGCTTCGCATGGAGCAACACATGAAAAATACTATGGAGGTGGCGCGCTACCTAAGGGAAAGACCCGAGGTACTTTGGGTCAATTATCCGGGGCTGGAGGATCATCCCTCACACCGTATTGCTTTGAACCAGTTTGGGGGCAAGGGATTTGGCGGAATGCTCACCTTTGGATTGAAGGATCAGACGGCTTGCCTTCAATTCATAAAAAATCTTCAATTGATCTATCATCTGGCAAACCTGGGTGACTGCAAAACCATGGTGATTCACCCTTATTCTTCCCAGTATTTTGCCCAGGATGAACCGACCAGGGAAAAGCTCTCTATCCCTGCCAATATGATCAGATTTTCTACTGGAATCGAGGCCATCGAAGATATCTGTGAAGATATCGGGCAGGCGCTGGATAGCCTAAGTTAACCAGATGCCTTTCGAGATACCGGTACGATTAAAATAGTTTTCAGCTAAAATTAACCCCCTGCAATTGCAGGTAAGAAAATAATTTTATCATTATTGTGAATTTTGGTATCAAATTTGTCCAGGGATCGGATATTTTTTTCGTTTATCATAATAACGACTTGATCATTTAAATCACCCGTTTTTTTAATTAACAATTTTTTAATATCTTCCCCATATTTTTCGAATAATTTCGAAAACAGATCTTTAATTGAGGATCCATCTTCTAAATCCATATTTAACTCTTTGGCACCGATCCTATCCTTTAACAACGATAGGAAAGAAATTTTTACAGTAATCATGTTGAATTATCTCCAAAATTGTATAAAGTTTTAGGCGGTCAACATATTCAATAGCCTTGTTTTATTTTTTTGTAAACCCTTAAGGTTAAGCGGAATTTTATTAACACCCAACCCGCTCAATTTAACTATTGTAAATATTTCGAAACTGGATGATGAAAATGGTAAAAAATAGACTTTCTATCGGTCACCTTACAACCTGCTATCACTCTAACTTTATTTTAATGCAGGATGATGATTTGAAAACCCAGCTTAATACGGAAATAGAATGGAAAATGTTCGGAACAGGTCCGGAAATGGTGGCGGCCTTTCGAAACAATGAATTGGATATAGGGTACATGGGGCTACCGCCGGCAATTATAGGAATAGAAAAAGACGTAAAAATTAAGTGTGTAGCCGGCGGGCATGTCGAAGGAACAATTATGTGTGCCAAAAAGAAATACAAAGATGATATTCAATTAGATAATAATGTGTTTGAGGTACTATCCCAATTTAAAGGGTCGACAATCGGCGTTCCCGCCAAAGGATCAATTCATGATGTAATCTTAAGTTTTTTCATCGAAAAATACAATTTACAGAATGAAATTGAAGTTATCAATTACCAGCAGCCGGAAATTATCGCTTTGGATATGAAAAGTAACAAACTGGAAGGGGGGGTAGGAACTCCCTGTTTAGCTGTTTTTGCCGAAACCCTGTTAGAATCCCATCTCGTCATTGGCGCTGAGAATTTATGGGATAACAGTCCAAGTTACGGCATTTTTTTCCATGAGGATTTAATTGAAAAACACCCCAACTATGTGCTGGAATTTTTAGCCTTCCACAAAAAATCCGCCACTCTTGTCCGACAATCTCCAGATGTGGCGGCAAAAATGATAGCCGAGACGGTTGAGATGGCAAACGAAGAATACATCAAGAAAGTCTTAAGCATTTCCCCTAAGTATTGTATTGCGCTTTCTAACGGGTACGTTACATCGACTATGGAATTTGTCGAAGCCCTTCATAGATTAGGATATATTAAACGAAAGCTTGTTATCGAAGATATTTTTAATTTCCGGTTTGTAGAAAAAATTCATCCGGAAAATCATCATTATTTAATAAACTAATAAAATTCCTACCCTTTCATTTTATCAGGCGCGCTTTTCCGGGTGCGGCATACCAGATAAAAAAACAGGACAGCAATAAGTCTGACCACATTCGTTCGCTATGAACTTGTTATACGTCCTTTACGCGAATTATCAGTTTGCCAGTGTTGGTTCCCGTGAAGATTTTCTTCAACGTTTGAAGCGCATTTTCTAGGCCGTCAACGATAATTGATCACCATGTCGAAGCCGAGGTCATCCTTAATCCGGGCGCATTTTTCATTGGTTCCTGCGAGTCCGACAACACGGCAACCCTTGATCTTCGCGATTTGACCGGCAATCGAACCGACAGCACCGGCAACAGCTGAGACCACGACAGTTCCGCCCTCCTTGGGCTTGTCGAAATCAAGCAGTCCAAAATAGGCAGTAGGGCCAACGAAGGCCTCCGTCTGACCGAAGAGCTAAGCCCCCCCGTGGATATCACGCACGCCCACAACATACTGGGAGCCGCCCACTTGCGGGATGGTAACTATGAAAAAACAAATGAGCATTTTGAAAAATGTTTACAGAGAGAGGAGGCGCTGAAGCATCTTCCGGGTATGGCCACCTCGTTTTACAACCCGGGCCTAGTCGCCTGCCAGCGGGGGACCTACTCCAAGGCACTCGAGTATTATCAAAAAACTCTGGACTTGCGGCGTCGGGTGGGAGATGCTCTGGGAATTGGTACATCAATTAACAGCCTGGGCAGTGTTTATCACAGTCTGAACCAGCTGGAGGATGCGATCGAGTACTATCGAGAGGGCCTCGAATTCAGAGAGGAGATTAAACACACTGCAGGGGTGGCAGTGACCCTGGAGAACCTGGGTCGCGCGCTTCTGGAGAAGGGAAATTATGGAGAATCGATAAAAACCCTGCAAAAGAGTTTAGAGACAGGAGAGCAAATTCAAGCTCCCGGGAGGATGTCGGGGGCCTACCTCGCCTTGGCTTGCACTCTTGCCGCTATGTGATGAATACGAGGAAGCTCGAAAATGCGCCGAAAAATCGGCCAAGACAAATTATGGCCAGTCCGAGATGGATGGTGAAATTAAGACAATTCTAAAAAGACTGGAAACCGTTTCCCCCAATGATCTCTCAAATGAAAAGCGCGTCCGCGATAGGAGCCCTCTTTACGGAGGGGTTTGAGACATATTCAGGTGTTGGTAAGACCTCCGGGCGAGGTCAAGGGAAAAGATTAAATTAAATTCCTGAGGAAGAGGCCAATATAGCACATAACGGATAGATTGTCCAATTTCTCGTATGGGGTTGATATGTAAGGAATATCAAACTCAGAACATGGCGTTATTTGAGTTTTTCGATCACCTCCATCCAATCTTTTACGAGCTCTGAATTCTCAAGAGCGTTGAAACTGAACGATCTGCCATTGTAGTCCTTTGCTGATTCAATCACATTGGATGAACCGATCACGGCGTGAATCCGCAGCCCATTCTCGGTGATCTCCTGAAAGATGGCCCCTTGTCTCCATGGAACAACGGGCAATTCCGGAAAATTGTTCTTTTTTAACCATGCCTTAACGATTGTTATGCCGAAAAAACCTGTTTGCAGAAAAACAACCGTAAATTTTTTATAAATTTCTTCTACGGCCTTCTGACTTCCTTTTTTCGGAACCGTAGCAAAACGCATTTGGAGCAAACTCCCTTCTACATCAATAAAAACAATGCGTGTGTCTTTTTTTAGTGAAAATAACAACCCAGCACTTTTATCCTCCCCGGAAGCTGCCCTCGTCTGATAAAGGCCGATTTTCATCGGTGTAAAAGATTTGAAAGCAACACCGTCACCCCCTGAAAGCGTCTTTCCAACTGATTCACCATCCACAAAAAATTCAACAATCTGTCCACCTTTAGCAAAAATTTTTCCCGTTGTTTTCGCCCTGAGCATCACCTTCTGGTGATTCAAAACGATGATGTCACGGATGATGACGCCTCCGGATGCGGTTTCCGGAAATAAACAAACGAAAAGGGGGAAAATGAAAAAGACCGCCAAAGCGGCTTTAAAATTCGCCTTAATATATGCTTCGGGTTTTAGTAAAATCATTTTTATCTATTTTACTTACATGAACATCTAATCATTTTGCATAGAATCGGCGACCGGATTTTCCTGCCTATAATATGTCAGGTCCCATTCCAAAGCTATTGAATCATTTCGGATGATATAGACCGACCGGTCGTTTCCACGGATTTTAAAGTAGCGGTGGTCCGGCGAGAGCCATCGATCAAGGATGGCTATAATTTCGATCTTTCTGGATCCTATCCACACCGCACGGGGGGTTTCTTCCCCTCTATATCCGGAATAACATTCAACACTTATTTTCATGTCGCTTTATTATCACCATTGGAACGAGATAGCAATCCAAGCCGACCGGGCGATGCGCAACAGCTTTTTTATTGGATTCACTTCATAGCCGGCATAAAAATAACATTGCCGAAGGGTTGGAGATATGATAGTTGGCTTGCAACAGTCATATCGGATAACAATTTAGAAATAAATGCCGGGAGATGATACGATGGAGTGGAAAACCAGAATAACGGAAATGTTAGATATAAGATATCCCATTATCCAGGGTGCCTATGCAGGATTCGGTACCTCAAAAATAGCCGTACCGGTTTCAAAAGCCGGGGGGTTGGGCATTATTACAGCTAGCGCATTGAAGACGCCGAAAGCATTGAGAGAGGATATACGAAGGGCAAAAACCTTAACCGATAAACCGATTGGGGTTAACCTCAGCATTGGTATATGTCCTGAAATAGATGAAATGAGGGAAGTGGCAATCGAGGAGGGAATTTCCGTGGTTGAGACAGCCGCCTATAAAGCCACCGATCATGGGAAACGTTTAAAGGAGGCCGGCGTTAAGTGGATTCATAAGGTTGCTACCGTTAACCATGCAATCATTGCAGAAAAACAGGGGGTGGATGCGGTGGTTATCGTCGGTCTGGAAGGTGTCGGATTTAAAAGCGTGGATCAGTTGCCAACCCTTACAAGTATAACCTGGGCGGCAAAGAAAATAAAAATACCTATCATTGCAGCCGGAGGCATCGGAGATGCACGAAGTTTTTTGGCCGCGCTCGTCATGGGCGCAGAAGGCGTTTATATGGGAACGGCTTTTATGGGGACCAAAGAATGTCCGATCACCAAGCGGCATAAACAGTTTCTTGTGGATACCGCCCCGAATGACCCAAAGATAATAAGGAAAGTCTTGACTCCTCCTGACCCTGGTATGCTGGAAAAAGTTATGAAGCAAAAAGGCAATATCCCCCACGATGAATGGAGGGCCAAGCTTGAGAGGGTTTTATTAAAGGAAGACCCTGACCAGGGGCAGTCCTTTGAGCCAGAAGAAGTGTTGAGGGCCGCTCCTGCCTCTCTAGCTGTCAGTGCAATAGACAAAATAGTCGATGTGAAGGAGCTGATTAATGGAATTGTCAAGTGTGCTGAAGAAATTTTAAACAGCGATGTTTTTTCGAGTGTAAGATCCTAATTCCGACAAACAGGTACCGATCAGGTCCAGGGGAACTCGATTAAACCGAGGAGTCGATCGAAGCTTTTCCCGAAGGCGGCGTGATCTGATGGGAAAGTTTACTGCTTTAACGAAATTACCGAGATTAAAGAGATTGGAGTTGCAAAGATGAGTCTGATTGAACAGTGCAAGGGAGAAAAGATCCGTACTCGAAATATTTCGGTGGCCATTTATACGCTCGATGAAGAGAGTATTGCGGTGGAAGGGGTGCTCAAAGACGATCGTTTTGTAACCCAGTATACCTTTGTTGGGGATGAATTCCCGCCGGGTATCGTTCACCACATGGTCGTCAGGATGCGGATTAGAGGCGAGTCTTTGACCATGGAGGAAATCGAGGTTGAGATGCCCTGTACGCCCTACTACCCCTGTGTTGAAAACAAAAACAGCCTGAATAAACTCAAGGGTTCGAGCATCATCCAGGGCTTTGCATCCCGGGTCAAAAAAAACGTGGGCGGTATTAACGGGTGTGTTCACTTGACGGCGCTTTTGCTTTCCATGGTGCCTGCGGCTATTCAGGGCTACTGGGCCAACCTGACCCGGAAACCCGAGATGGAAATCGTATTCCCCGAAGCCTTGATACAGTTTCTCATCGATTCATGCAGCGTGTGGCAAAGGGATAGGACGCTGGCAAAAGAGCTGATAAATGAAATCGAGGGAAAGACTGCTTCACGAATTGGTTCATAGAAGCTGCTCAGCGATAATGAACTGCCAGCCAAATTGTTTCCTGGCTTGGATCGGTCCATTCCACCCGATGTTTTACGTGGGATGGAATATTGATGTAATCGCCGGATGTTAGTTCAACGGGGTTTTTACTCTCTTTAAAAGCCAATTTTGCCTTCCCTTTGAGAAGAATTACCCATTCGTTGGTATTCTGATCATACCAACCCACTTTAGGTGAAGCATGCCCCTTTGATAGAATCCGTTCTATTTTCAGCTTATCGGTAGATAAAATTTTCTGGAATATTTCATCCGGAATTTCTTTCGGGATTTTTTTGAAAATATTTTTTATCTCATTCATTATTTTCTCCCTCTGTTCACGCTCTCAAGGAACCGATTCGATACGATTCGAGCGATTGCTGGTGCGTTGCCTCCCGCACGATTATTAACCGAAATATTAATATGCACATCCTCGTCGATGGCGGCTTCCATTAACATCACTGTTTCGTCTATCGTTTTAGGTCGAATCATGCCGTTGACGCTCTCATCAAACGGCAATGCCTTTGCATAGGATTCTTCGTATCGCTCCCCCAAACTGCGACTGTAAATCGCATAAGGAGGCAATTCACATATGCCGACAAGATCCGCCCGAAGAAAGTAGGCTGTTTCCTTGATATGGCGGGCCATGATTGCCGCATCATCAGGCATGGGCGCCTTATTGTCCGAAACTTGTCCATCTACAGGATCGACGAGGTTGAATTGCACCTGTCCCAAGGCACCTGAAAGTGGATGTTTTGCCACAAAACAGTACCTCTCTTTTTGAAGGTAGGCGCCAAAATCCCCCCGCAGGGCTCTGTTAAAGCCACTCTCACGTTCATCTACTCTTTGAAGTTCATCCGCCTTTGTCAAAGTCGTGGGAAGATCAAGCCTTTTCAGAATCTCCACAGGGTAGGGGCCCAGTTTTTTAATGTTAAAAACACGTTAACACGTTGTCGGAATGCCCATTTTTGTTCCTCCTCTTGTAAACGAGGATGATTTGGTCGGTGTTAAGGAGAAGCTACTGACAAATCGAAAATTGCAAATTGCAAATATCAACTTAAATTTCACACCTTAGATTTTACGAAGGCGACTCTCCGGTCTATTGATGGTGCGATACTTTAAGATTAATCTAAGTTGTAATGATTGTAAAACCATATCGCCAAAAGTGGTTGCCAAATAGTTCTTGACAGCCAATTCCTGCGATATGGTATGCATGATCAGATCAACCATGAATGAAGTTGGGCTGGAATAAGATCTGACCTAAAAAATAAACCCTATTTACAAAATGTTTCGCAAGGGGAAGTATTATGAAAAAAAATATACTGGCTGGAAAAAAGATCGGGTTTCTTGGTGCCGGAAACATGGCTACAGCTATCATTAAAGGATTAATCAGCAGTAATGTCATCCCATTGGAACAGATTATAGCCTCGGATGCACTGGCGCGTCGTCGTCAACATATCGAAGGAACCTATGGTATTTGGACCACCCCCGATAACAAGGAGTTGGTGGCGGAATCCGATATTATTGTCCTTGCCATAAAACCGAAGGTTTGTCCGACGGTTTTGGATGAGATAGGCAACGTTTTGGATAGCACAAAACTGGTTCTCTCGATTGTGGCGGGTGTTACTGTCGATAACATTCTCAACCAGGCCAAAGCCAAAGAAGGCACGAGGGTTATCCGGACCATTCCCAATACCCCCGCTATGGTCACGGAAGGGATAACCGTAATTGCGGCAGACAACACGACATCGCCAAAAGACCTTGAAATTGCCGAGACGATTTTTAAAACAGTCGGCCGGATAGTGGTTATGGAAGAAAACCTGATGGATGCCGCCACCGGGCTCAGCGCGTCCGGTCCTGCTTATGTGTTTCTAATGATCGACGCATTGGCGGACGGGGGGGTTCGGATGGGTATTCCGCGGGAGACGGCACTCATCCTGGCTGCGCAGACACTTGCCGGCGCATCGAAACTTTTCCTCGAATCGGGAAAGCATCCCGGGCAACTTAAGGACATGGTCACCACACCCGGCGGTACCACCATCGCCGGACTCCATCAGTTGGAAGCCGGCGGTTTAAGGCATGCATTGATCAACGCGGTTCAGGCGGCAACCCTCCGTTCCGCGGAACTGGGCAAGTTATAACAAATTGCGTTCAGGATTGGCTTTCGTTTTCATAGATATTGGCAATACAGCAAAGGAAGGTCAGCTGCCCATCACCGATATTCTTCATCCCGTGTGGCTCCAGGCTGGGGATATAGATAAAGTCGCCAGGTGCTGTGACCTTTTTTTCAACGATCTCTTCAGTATCCATGTCAAACAGCCAGCATTCGGCCTTGCCGGATAAAATGTACATGGTCTGGTGGTAAAAGTGATTGTGAACTGGGATTTCACCACCGGGTTGAATCGTGAAAAAGCGCAATCCATATTCAGGATATCCGCTGCCATCATCACCAGATCGGGAAAGCCAGCGGACGCTGGTCCCAATAACATCTCGCTTTTCCCCTTTAAACGGGAATTTATCGATTTTAACATCTTCACAGTCTTTAAAGTTATAAATTTCCATGGTTTCCCCCTTCAGACAAGTTCGAATTATTTTCTATATATGGGTTAAAATCTCTTAGAGCCCCTGAAGTTCTGCTGGATCGGGATTCCATCGCCCCACGCCGAAGGCAACGCTCCAACCCCCCCTGTATAATTCATGAAAACGATACAGGGAAAGGACAAATTGTTGAAAGTTGAAAAAAAATAGTCGACTCTTTTCATGAAATTTTCTTATCAACAGCCTAACCCACACTTGATATGACAATTGAAACCGTTCTATAAGGCTGATATAAAAGTGACTTTCTCTTTAGCAATACGATTTGCCGCCATTTTTTAGCGGGCGATATCAAATTAAAAAAAAGTCATAAGCCTTATTCCCTTGACAACTGTGAAGTAAACAATGACTGCCAGAACACACATACCCAAAGGAGAAACCGTAGACGAGGCATTCAGCGATGTGGCGCATGACTACGACCAGTGGGTTCAAAAGGCGCTTCCGGGCTATAACGAAATCTTTGATACGGCAATAGAATTGATCCCGTATCAACCTGAAAAAGCAATCGAAGTGCTCGATCTGGGGGCCGGTACCGGTCTGTTTTGCAAACATGTTTTGGAAGCGTTTCCGAATGCAAGCTTCGTACTCTATGATCTTTCCGACGAAATGCTGGAAGTTGCCCGCAAGCGTTTTGCCGCATCTGCCAATAGATTCGAATACATTCAGGGAGATCTTGTACAGGTTCGCTACAGGCTGAAATTCGACCTTGTAATTTCCAGCATGTCAATCCATCACATCGGCGATCAGGAGAAGCAGGTGCTATGCCGGCGGATATATCAAACACTTCGACCGGGCGGTGCTTTCATCAATGTCGATCAGATTAAGGGCGTTGGCCGGTTTGGAGAGCTGTATTGGACCACCTGGTTAAGGAAAGTACGCGAGGCGGGTGCCGAGGAAAAGCATATTCAAAAAAGTATCGATCGCAGACGGAAGTTTGACCAGGATGCCTCTTTATTGGACCAGCTGGACTGGATGAAAATGGCAGGTTTCCAAGCGGACTGCATGTATAAAAATTATTTTGTCGGGGTTTTTCTCGCCCTCAAGCCAGCAAGAGACGGATAGCATTTAGCTCAAATTTTTGACCTTGCCGTTGCGGTGACTTCATCGCCGCCAGCACCGAGGATCGTTGTGCCCAGGATCTCTTTGGTTTCTCCATCAACCAGGATTTTCATAAACCCCTGGGTTTCGCTCTTCTCGGAGGCCGGCCGACACTTGTCATCGGCCTCTTGCCAATCAACGCTTTTCGATCCGATTTCCGAACTTGTGCTTCTATCATCCCGGCACGGCCTAGCGGCGGGTCGGTGTAAAGACCGTAAGCAAGGATGAGGTCGCTTATCCGGCGCGAATCATCTTCAAGCAAATTTGCGGCAACAATTTCATGGTCATTGAATGAGGTGTGGGTAAAAGCACCTTAATTTTAGTTTGCTTTTTTGGCAGAAGAGTTCTTAATAGTCTATAAATTGACAAAAAGTGATCGCCTTAAAATCGGTCCGACTTTTTTTTGTCAAATCAGGTCCACAAAATACTAAGCCGTTCAGATTAAAAGTTGATTTCAGAAGAAACACTATCTTCCAACGGAGGATTTCAGATGAAATTTAAACCCAATCCGGATTTTGAACGATACATGATTGCATTAAACTGCGAAGAGCCCGACCGGATACCACTGGGGGATTGGCATGTGGATGCACTGCCAAAGGAAAACTATATGGGCAAAAAGATCGTTACGTTGGAGGACCAGATTGAATTCTGGCTCACAGCAGGATTTGACTATATCACCTCCTCGTCCGGGATCCTCGAACCTGTCCGGGCACCGGAGGGAATGACCATCAAAGGTGATGCGGTTAACACCGCGTATGGCGATGGCGTTGCGCGGGAATGGGCACGTGAACACGATGGCGTCATTACGGACTGGGAAACGTTTGACACATATAAATGGCCATCGGCGGATGACTTTGATTTATCTAAATGGGATGCCTTCGACCACCTGCTTCCTCCAGGGATGAAGGCGATTCTTCTTCTGGGCAAGATCTATACCACGGTATGGATGTTTATGGGTGCAGAGACCTTTTTTAATGCACTAAAAAGTGACGAAGCACTCGTCGGTACCATGTTTGAAAAGATTGGGGAGATACAATATGAAACATTTCTCAGGGTCATCGAACATCCATGCATTGGCGCGGTCCTCAACCCGGATGACATCGCCCACAATACCGGTCTTTTGATACATCCCAAATTTTTAAGAAAATATGTGTTTCCATGGTACAAAAGGATGGGAGATGTATGCCGGGATAAGGGTATTGGTTTTGTCTTTCACAGTGACGGCGACTGTTCAGATGCCATGGACGACCTTATCGATTGTCGATTCCATGGGTTCAACCCGATACAGCCCAATTCAATGGATATTGAAACGGTAAAGAAAAAATGGGGAAATCAGCTTTGCTTAATCGGAAACCTCAATCTGGATTCGACCTTGACTTTGGGGACGCCGGAAGACGTTCGCGCCGAGGTTTATGAACGTATTCGAACCATCGGTCCCGGCGGCGGTTTTATGGTCGCCTCTTCCAATTCCATTACCGACTATGTACCCTTTGATAACATGAAGGCCATGATCGATGCTACCTTTGAATTTGGTCGATATCCCATCCAGCTTGAAAAGGGGGAAGTCAAGGGCAAGGTCTGGAAATTCCAGGGAAAGCCCAAACAGAAAATACCATCAACATCTGCGGGACCCCTTGTTGGGGTTGAATATGTATCAGCGCTGCTGGGGAAAGGGCCTTCGTTAGTTGTGGAGATGGTCCAGAAGGCGCTTGAAACCAGCGTCAATTTAACGGATATTGTTAACAACGGATTGATCCCTGCCATGGCCATTATCGGTGAAAAATATCAAGCCGGTGAAATATATATCCCTGAGATGATGATTGCGGCGAGAAGTATGTCCGAAACGCTCCTGCATTTTAAAAATGAGCTTATGGCAACAGGGGAACAAAAGCTCGGTACGGTGGTCATCGGGACTGTAAAAGGGGATCTCCATGACATCGGTAAAAACCTCGTGGCCATGATGCTTGAGGGACAGGGATTTATCGTGGAAGATTTAGGCGTTTCCATAAGCACCGAGAAATTTATCAAAGCCGTTAAAGAAAAAAAAGCGGACATCCTTGCCATGAGTGCCCTGCTGACCACAACGATGGTCGAGATGCAAAGTACCATAAATGCCCTGATAGAAGGAGGACTTAAGGATTCCATCAAGGTCGTTGTGGGCGGTGCACCGATAACGGAAGCATTTGCGACCCAAATTGGCGCAGATGGATATGCTTACGATTCCCATGGAGCGGCACAGAAATGCAGGGAGTTGCTTTCAGCTTAACGACTCAAGTTTCGCACCCCCAATCGACTGGTTTGTTGCCTCTAAACCCACTGAAAACCCCGCAGCCGGCGGGAAAAAAATTGAGTTTTTTCTATTAGGCGGTGTCTTATAAAACAAATACCCAGGTATGGGATGAAACCGAGCTTGTTTTGGGGCTTAAAGAGAAAGATGAGGAAGCCTACCGAGAACTCGTCAGACAGTATCAAGCAAAACTTTTCCGCATTGCATATGGGATCACTTTGGACAGAGAGGAAAGTTCGGATATTGTTCAGGATGTCCTCCTGAGGGTATATCAACATATTCATACGTTTAAAGGTGATTCAAAATTTTATTTCTGGCTTAGGCGTATTACCATTAACATGTGTCTGAACTGGCACAGAAGATGGAAAAGAAGATTTAGATGGCGCCACCAGCCGCTTGAAAAGGGTGAGGGAGAGAATGTGATGGAACTGGGGACGGAGTCATACAGCCCGGAAACCCTTTATCGTGAAAAAGAGCTTGAAAAAATTCTACAGGAAGGATTAAAAACAATACCGGAGGATGCGCGGACCGTATTTATTCTTAAAGAGATGGAAGGGCTGTCTTACGAGGATATCGCCGGAATTTTAAAGATTAATAAAGGAACGGTGAGCTCACGAATCTTTTACGCTCGGCAAAAGCTGAAAAGGTCCATCTCAAGTATGTTGGATCAGGGAGAAACCGAATGAAAAAACCATCCCGGAATTGTGATCCAGTCATTGTCAGCCGCTTCTTTGATAAAGAACTTGACCCGGCAGATAATGCCTCGGTCGACCGGCACATCAATTCCTGCCCTTCTTGCAGAAAAATGCTTGATGATCTTAAAACCTTATCCAGACAGGTTCGAACACATATCACCGGCAGATGTGATACAGATCATGCATCGATTGAAAAATCGCTTCTTGAGACGATCTGCAAAAAGAAAACTCCCTTTGGAGAACGGGTAAAAGAGGCGATGCTTGCAAAAAAGGTATGGATTCCGGTTACCGCTGCGGCTTCTTTGCTTCTCGTCTTTTTTACGGTGTTCCAATCTCCCGGCGTTAGCGAACCCAGTGCCATTATCGCCTCTCTTTCCGGCGACGTATCTTCTGTCGTTATTATAGAAACCCCCCGGACACGCCAGACCATACTGTGGTTTAACGAGGAATTTAACCCTGAAAGATTAGATTTGTGAAATTTGGAAAACGATTTTTTCTATTTTTCCTTCTGTTTTCAACCCTGGGCGCTCTTCCCCAGGTTTGGGCCGGCCCCATAATCCGTATTAATATAAAAACCCTCCTAGCCCTCCAGGATGCCGGCCCCTCCAGTCCGCAAATAAAGAGTCTCACCCAGGAGTATCGATCGGTCCTTCGATATTCTTCTTATAAACTTTTAAGCCAGAACCGGCTAAATCTTAAGCTCAATGAGTCCGGCAGAGTGTCGCTTCCGGGAAACAGGATCATGAACATCACGTTAAAGGGGATCTCCGGAAACCGGGCCTCACTGAAACTGGAAATTTATAAGAAAAATCGTAAAATTTTCCAGACTGTGGTCCAGCTCCGCAACAGAAGCAGTATTACCGTGGGTGGACCAAAATACAGGGGTGGAGATTTGCTTTTTAATATTTTTAATTATTTTTGAGTTTTTTTTGGAAAATGGTGTCTGTTTGGTTAGATTAGATATCAACCGTGGAGGAAAAACAATGAATAAAAAATCGTTTTTAGTCTTTGTGTTCATCGCCCTGTTTACTGTCTCACTTTTATCCGCTCCTGCTCAAGCGGGGAGTGCACAGCGTTATCGCTGGGAGGGCGTTGCCATCGGAATCGGAGCGGCTATTTTGGGAAGTGCACTTTTGCATCACAACAGACAAGATGCATATTATGGACGTCACCGCCATGGTTCTGAATACGGTTCTTACCACCCGCGGCAACGATATAGATCCGGGCACTGGGAAGTGAGAAAAGAATGGGTTCCGCCCACCTATCGAAGGGTTCGGAACCCGGGCCACTACAACCAGTATGATGAATGGGTTCCCGGGGGTTGGATTGTTATCGTGGACCGTCCCGGGTACTGGACCAAAACCCGGGTGTGGGTCGCCCATCGATAAACGTGCCACAAGACCGGTGCGGTATGCGAACAAGAAAATCACAACATCGATGCTTGGCCGTATCAGAGCCGCTAAAAACCGTCTAAAAAGTCAGGCCCATACCACACCGATTATGACATCGCGGACTCTGGATAGCCTGGTGGGGGCGGCGGTCTATCTCAAGTGTGAAAATTTTCAACGGGCTGGGGCATTTAAATTTCGGGGCGCCTTTAACGCGTTGTCACAACTTACAAAATCAGAAAAAGAAAGCGGCGTTATTACACACTCTTCGGGAAACCACGCCCAGGCTGTCGCTCTGGTCGGTCAATTACTGGGTATAAAAACCACCATTGTCATGCCAAATGATGCCCCTATCACCAAGCGCGCCGCCACCGAAGCATACGGTGCCACCGTCATTGAGTATGACCCTGAAAAAATAAATCGTGAAGATATTGCGAAGGCCGTTTCGACTGAGCATGGATACACGCTGATTCACCCGTACGATCATTTGGAGGTAATTGCGGGGCAGGGGACAGCCGCCCTGGAAATGTTTGAAGATCTTCGGTCCCTTGATATGCTGCTGGTGCCATGCGGTGGCGGCGGACTGTTGAGTGGTTCGGCTATCGCTGCCAAAGGCATGGATCCAGAATGCCAGGTTGTCGGTATTGAACCCAAATTGGCCGATGATGCTACAAAATCATTTCATACCAGGACGCTTCACTGTGTTAAAACCCCCCCCACCATTGCCGATGGCACCCGTACCCCGTCTTTGGGCAAATTTACGTTTCCACTGGTCCTGGAATATGTCGATGATATGAAAACAGTATCTGAGGCAAAGATTATGGAGGCGGTCAGATTTCTTTTTTATCGCATGAAACTTGTTGTGGAACCATCGGGCGCCCTTGGGATTGCAGCACTTTTGAGCCGTGGTATCCAGCCGAAAGGGAGGATCGGTGTTATTATCAGTGGGGGTAATATGAATGCTGATACGATGACAACAATCTTAAATGCTTGAACCGGTCTTTACCATCTCACCATAAAACCCGGGTCGTCTGTCTTTAAAGAGGTTATTTTTCTCTGTAAAACTTTTGTCCCTCGCTTCATCGATATCGATCTCGATTACATGGAGTTCGTCTTGGGCGGCGTTTGCCCGATGGAGCAATTTACCTTTTGGATCAACGATTTGGCTTTGTCCTGTAAATGAAAGATTACCGTGGGGACGGCTTTCAATGCCATATCGGTTTGCGGTCACGGAAAAGACCGAATTCTCGAGCGAGCGTGTGAGCATGGCCTGTTGACAGTGCGTGAGGACCAGATTGGAGGGGTGGCACAGTAGATCAGCGCCTTTGAGTGCTAAAATTCGAGCGGTCTCCGGAAGCACCCAGTCAAAGCAGATCATCATGCCCAGTTTAATGCTGCGAACGGAATTTACTTCCAGGGGGGTATCTCCGGGGTCAAAGCAATCTTTTTCAGTATTGAAGAGATGAAGTTTTCGATAGGTGTGGATGATCCCACCAGGACCGATAAGAAGCGAACTGTTGAACAATCTGTCCGCTGCTTTTTCAGCAAATCCGGTGACAATGTAAAAATCTTTTTCCCGACAAAATGCTTTTAGGCTTTCAACTGTAGAAGAATTCTTTAAATCTTCCGCCATACTTTTTAATTCATCCCGGTTCTTAAAAAAATATCCGGTAAAGGACAATTCAGGAAGGACAACTATATCAGTCTGCACACCGCTTAACGCGTAAATAACCTTTGCCAGATTTGACTCGACCTTCCCAAACTCCGGGTTGAATTGGAAAAATCCGATTTTAAACATGTAAAATCCTCGACTTCTGGAGCCTATGACCCTAATCGAGTTAGGGGCTATTCGACAAATAAATCGAATATCATTTGTAACAATTTTTTTCAAATATATATTTCAGCATTCGTGCCCATGGCCTTTGAGGGTGTATAGCCCCTTGAAAATTTGAATGTAATCACTGACAATCTGAAAACAAACCCTAATCGAGTCAAAACTCGATTGGATGTTATTCGTTATCAGTTAAAGGCGTTTTTTCGTGAAGTCTAGGGTGTGAAACTTGAGTTTCTGATTATTGTTGCTGATGCAAACGGTGCAATGGGTCAGGGTTTTCATATAGATATTTTTCATAGAGGGTCGGGATGAACGGGTTGTTTTTCAGGTGGATGATTTTAACGGTGGCTATCCTTGTTACCTCTTATCTGATGGACGGGATACATGTCAGCGAATTTTTTTCTGCCTTTTTTGCTGTGGCCATTTTGGGTATATTTAATGCATTTTTCAGGCAGATATTGCTTGTATTTGACACTCCCGATAAATATCCTCAGTCTCGTGCTGTTTACCTTCGTTCTGAATGCGGTTTTCCTGATGATAGTTTCCGGTTTGATCCCGGGTTTTGATGTTTACGAGTTTTGGTCAGGTCTATTTGGCTCTCTTCTGATCAGCTTGATCAGCTGGATTATTACCTCTTTTATCTATGACCGTGGTACGGTTGAATATATCGCCTTAAAAAAAAACAGGCGGAACAGGTGGAGATAATAAAAATGAATTTTGGCAACAGATTTTTTGCGCTGAAAGGCAATTAAAAATTGAGGAGTTGCCCCGATGGATAGGATGGATAGATTGATCATTACAGCGGCCATTACCGGTAGCCGGATTACCCGGGACGTTGCACCGCACATACCATACACACCCGAAGAAATCGTCCAATCTTCCATAGAATGCTGGAATGCAGGTGCATCCATCGTCCATATTCATGTACGGGATCCCAAAACCGGATTGGGCACCCAAGATTTTACACTTTTTCAGAAGGTGGTAAACCGATTGAGAGAACAGACCGATCTTGTTCTCTGTTTGACGACGTCCGGCATTCCAGGTCGAAACCTGCCAACCAAAGAACGTTTGATACCGCTGGAATTGGAGCCGGAACTGGCTTCCTTTGATGCTGGATCGATCAACTTGGGAAAAGGGGTCTTTAGCAACCCACAGGACTTTCTGGATAAAGCTGCCAAAAGGATGAAAGAAAAGGGGGTCAAACCGGAGATCGAGATATTTGATTCGGGTATGATCGTCACCGCCCTTCGTATGCAACAAAAGGGCAAGCTGGATGAACCGCTGCATTTCCAATTCGTTCTGGGAACTCCCTGGGGCGCACCTGCGACGCACAAGTCTTTTTTGCACTTATATGAACATATCCCAAAAAAATCGACCTGGTCTATCATTGGGATCGGCAAGAATCATTTGCCGATGTCCATGATCGGCCTGACCCTGGGGGGCCATGTCAGGGTCGGAATGGAAGATAACATTTACTATGACAAAGGGGTCCTCGCAACAAGCAATGCCCAGTTTGTGAAGCGTATCGTCAGGATTACCAAAGCATATGGCAGAGAGGTTGCTTCTCCGGATGAAACAAGAACTATTCTTGGATTGGGAGAGCCCAAGGGCACATGAACTGAGCACCTGTGATATGAAATGATTCGGAATGCCGATGAATTAGGAAAAAAGATGCCATCCAATCCACTTACCATCCGCCTTCACAGTGCCGATAATGTGGTAGTGGCGCGTATTGACCTTACCAGCGGGGCCGTTATTCCGGAAGAGGAAGTCACCTGTCTCGGTTCAATTGCGTTTGGTCATAAAATCGCCACCTCTTTTAGCAGGGCAGGAGACTCTGGAAAAAAATACGGTCAAATTATCGGCTTTGCCTCCCTGGACATCCAACCCGGTGAACATGTTCACATCCACAATCTTTCGGTGATAGAGTTTACCCGTGATTATGCCATGGGTGAGGAAGCCACATCCGACGCGATCACGACAACCGATCCTCAGGCGGCGATTGAAAGCGGTATAGATAAAATCAGGAAAATGCTCCCGGAAGCCTGCCGGGTTGGGTTGAACGCCGGTTGGTGTCGGTGAGTCGACTGGTTCTGAAACTTCAGTGCGGGGGATCTGATGCTTATTCAGGAATCACGGCAAACTCGGCCCTGGGAGTCGCCGTCGATCCTCTGGTGCATCAGGGTGGTACGGCGGTTTTGGGGGAAACACCTGAAATTTATGGTGCCGAACATCTGTATCATGGAGACGGCATCCGGGGAAAAGACAAAAAGCGAGGCATACGGTATTGGCGATCATGATTTTGTGCCGTGGCAAATAGGGGCGGTGATGTTATACTCAACCTATTCAAACTGAAAATTTTTATTTTGGAAAAGCGTTAAACATACGTCCACCACATGTGGATCGAAGAGGATCCCCCTGTTTTTGGTGATATCTTCCAGGGCTTTATCTAAACCAAGGCCGGGTCGGTAAGGTCTGTGGGACGATATGGTTTCAACAACATCGGCTACGCATAAAATCCTTGCTTCCACAAGTGTCTCTTTTCCCGAAAGACCCTGCGGGTACCCGGAGCCGTCCATTTTTTCGTGGTGTTGGAGCACAATGAGATCAACAGGCCATGGAAAATCAATCTTCTTTAAGATTTCATATCCGACCTGAGGATGCCTTCTTATCAATAGGATTTCCGCTTCATTTAGTCTGCCGGGTTTGCTTAAAATCTCAGCCGGTATCGATATCTTGCCTATATCGTGGATAAACCCGGCCATTTGGACTCCTTTAATCTGATGCTCGGAAAGCCCCATCTCTCCGGCAATTGCCACAGCCAGATCCGTAGTGCGTCTTTGATGACCTGCGGTGTAGGGGTCCCGTTCTTCCACCGTCAACGACATGACAGTGACAATTTTATCCAAATTTTGTTGCAATATGTCGTAACTTTGCCGGAGTTTTTCTTCCGCCAGTTTACGCTCTGCTACCTCTTGTTTCAACTGTACATTTAATTTTACCAGATCAGCAGTTCTTTCCTCTACAATTTCCTCAAGATGATCACGGTGTTTTTTCAATTCATCTTCTGCTTCCATCTCTTTGGAAACGATAGTCAGAAACCCCAGGGACAGACAAATTCTGTCCTGTTCATGGATTTCTATGGTTGCCTGGTCCTTGAGCCATATGGCGTGGCCATTCTTTACTGAAATCTTGTAGACCGCCTCGATCGTTCCTGTTTTTTTCCCTTCTTTGCGTAATTCTTCCCTGGCACCACTCAATTCCTCCTGGCTTTTAACCTCTTTTATGATACTTGAATCCACATCCAGGTATTTATAAATTCGGCGGTCGATGATTCGGTTTCTAAAAACCTCGGCGAGTTCGTCATATTTGCATCCCAAAAGCGCCATCAATCGTTTGCTGGCATATTCATACCAGATCTCCCTTTTTGTTCCCCACCAAGCGGCAATGTACTGTATAGCCGGGGATCCGGTCTCTTCAGTAGCACGATAGCATTCAATATATCCGGCCACACGTTGCTTCAATTGGTCACTGTAATCACCATCGAGAATACGCCCGCAATAATTCTGTGGATATGGGTTGCTCGGATCACAGGTGTTTTTCATTGTATTTAAGTCCATATGGCGTATCGAAGCGCAGCGAAGATCCCGACATTCAGGGTTGCAGGGTTCTCCAAAGAGGGTGCGCTACAAAATACCCAACCAGGCAAAGATGGCGGTCAACGAAAAAAATATCCAATGGAAAAGTTTAAAGGCCGGGCTAGGGATCTTCGATCTCAGCGCAATGACCAATTGTGCCACTGCGAAAGTTGCGTAATGAATGGCAATAAAATCTACCAAAAGGGTGTAGCCGGATTTGAATTTTACACCGACCCCCACGGCGAGTAAGGCGAGGGTCGAAATGACGAGGAATGCTGAAATATAGTGGAACATGCAATGCAGCACTTTTTTGGGCAGATCGTCAATAGATGAATCAAGCAGAGGCATCAGAAAGTCTTTTCGCCCTACGGTAAAGTGTCCCACCACAGTCATTGTGGCAATTATTCCGGCAATGAAGATAAACCAGTTCATTTTTCACCCCCTATATGCTCTACCAAAAAACAACTGTCTCCTTATATTTGTCAATTAGCAGGCAGGGCAAATCCTTGTCAAATGTTAAATCACGGATAAAAGTTTGAACAGAACCAGCGAGCGTATTTCCGGAGCGGCTCAGTCGGAATGCGGGATTCTTCAATTCAGTTGACTTTTTCCATTCGCTTGTTAAATAAACCGGTTGTTTCAGTCATGCCGTTTCGACTTGTTTTTTTAATATATACTCAGGTTTCGTATCATTGATTTTACCAAAAAATTTTATTCGCACCCAGCCGGATGCAATGCTTAGTTATATTGGGAGCATAAAACTAGCGTATAGTCTAAAGGAACAACTCAGCAATAAAGATTAGGCTCAGAAGGATCAGGATGATTGTCTGGGGAAAATGGAGAAAGAAGAGCCGGTACCGGGAGGTGGCGACCGTATGTTTCCCACTGGTGATGAGCATGGCTGCTGTCACGGTGATGCAATTTACGGACAGGATATTTTTTATCCAACTACAGTGTGGATGCCATCGCCGCTGCTCTTCCGGCCGGTATCGCCGCATTGCTGGTGATGGCCTTTTTCAGCGGAGTGGCTGGATACACAAGCGTTTTTTTTTGTCGCTCAGTACTGTGGTGCCGGGGCATATGAAAGGATCGGATCCACCCTTTGGCAGGGGATTTATTTCAGCATTTTTTCAGGTGTGTTGGCTGCTGTGTTTTCGAGCCTTATCGCTCTTCCGCTCTTTACCCTGGCAGGTCATGCACCGGAAATTCAGCACCTGGAACGGATATATTTCAAAATATTGTGCTGGGGTTCTGTTTTACACATTGGCAATCATGCACTGTCGGCTTTTTTTACCGGAAGAGGAATTACCCGGGAGGTAATGATGATCAACGGCCTCGGTATGGCCTTAAACATTCCCCTCGACTATGTGCTCATCAACGGGGTGTGGGTATTCCCAGAGCTCGGTATTACAGGCGCAGCCATCGCCACGGTTGCATCCTGGGGATTAATCACTCTATTGTTCTCGCTTCTGATATTTACCCGTTTAAATCAGAAAAAGTATTTAGTACACAACCTGGCGTTTGACTCGAACATTTTTACCCGCCTCATGAGATTCGGCGTACCCGGCGCCCTGCAGTTCAGCATCGCTATTTTTGCTTTTACATTTTTTGTTTTCATGGTGGGCCGGATCGGAAAAAACGAACTGGCCGTCAGTAATATCGTTCTCTCCATTAATTCACTGGCGTTCATGCCGATCAGCTTTTTTTCCAAGGCCAGATACATCAATGTAAACGCATCACCACCGATTCCCGTTGAATGGGGTTCAACCACGCTTGAAGTGCAGACCATGGCGACCGCTGCATCAATGGCATTCCCCCCTTTCGCTAGGACCTTAAGGCCGGTCTGCGTGGCCAGTCGCTGACTTGAAGCGACCATTACGCGACGCCCCATGGGAACAGATCTTTGGGCAAAGCTGTTTGATCCTCTTTTTTTTGTGTATGAAAATCGCATGCGGTATCTTCTTCAAGTCTCAAGTTTTGAGTTTCACTCGATCCTCAAGCTTCCCTTACCTTCATTTTGCGCCAACCCTCGTTAATAAAGCGTTTTTCGCGGGTCACCCCCCAGTCTTTCATCGCCTGGATGTAGGCCCGAAGATCGGTTTTCGCCAATTTTTGAATTTTCGATCGCTCCTGATCTCTTTTTTGATGATCGTCCGGCGTAATTCCGACCCATGTGGCATACCCTTTATCGAAAACCAATTCGGCCGTGACCGCTTCTGGGGAAATTTCCATTATCGGTGCATGGGTCCGCACCATATCCATGTTGAGTTCGAGCACCCAGCCATTATCCCATACCCTGCTATCGGATTCGGTTGAAATATTATGACTGCATTTCGGGCAATAGACCTGTGTGATGGCCATTTCATTTAAGATCATTTTTCCAAAGAAAATTTCAGAAGTATTTTTTCCGCAAGCACAAACCTTTCTATAGCTTTGACACATAATTGACCTCCTTTGGCAGACGCATTTTTCAATAGGGCAATTCCACCCTAATAGAGTTAAAACTCCCTTAAAATATGACTATTCCACTATCATCCGGAGCGTAGTACTTTTAGTTTCGCATCGATCAGTTGGTTGTGAGAGAGACGCAGCAGATTTTTCAGCTTGTTCATCAGGTAGTGTTCGTACTGGTCCATTTTTCCGTCAACATAGACGATTCGCCACAGGGTTTCGATGATTTCTGTTTTTTCTTGGTTCGAATAATTCTCATTGATCAGCCTGGCAAACTGCCATAAATCAACACTTTTGTTCAGTTCCTTTTCTGCCTCTTCAATCAGGGCATCTGCATGCGCAGGGGATAAACCGTATTTTTCTTTTAGAATCGATAGAAGCGTTTTCATTTCCGCCCGGGTAAATTTTTCATCTATTCGCGCTATCTCCACAAACAGAGCGCAGGTCGCCACCAGTATGTCGTGACCTGATTTCCGGTCATCGGTCCGGGAACTTTCCTTTGCGGCTTTATTGAAAAATTGTTTTAGAATGTCGAGCATTTTATTCCTTTCTTTTTTAGCGATCTCAATTTTTTGTTTCTTTAAAACTCATCCGGTTTCAGGCCGGGCAGGACCGTCAGCGCCCTAAAATCCTCGGGTTTGTCTTTTTGAACTTTGAAGTGGGGCACGATTGTACAACATTTATCTTGGGTCCCCATGGTTTTCTTCTTCGTTGCGAGTAATAACTTATTAAATTTTCAAGGCATATACACTATACATAACAGGTCATCCGGTCAAGAAAAATGGTTGTGACTCCATACGAACTGATATCTCAATAAAATTGAGTCAGGTTGTCGACTGAACGCCAGATTTAAATATTGCATAATAGCACAGTATTGCACAAAATATCCCGGTAATCCTACCGTTATACTCTTTTCGGAAAAAAGCTTTTATGAAACAACGCCCGGTCGATCAATTTAATCAAACATTCGGCGGCACACGGAAATGGTTTGGTATCGGCTTGCTCTTACCGTCCGTACTGGGATTTACGACTATCATTTTAACCGCAAATAGGGCTTTAAAGAATGGGATCGATACACATACCGTCAACGCTCTGCGCTACTCCATGACGATTATTTTAGCCACGATAATGCTCGGAAAAAGGCCCTCCTCCGTTCAATGGATCGGTGCGGGGTTGGTGGTTGTGGGCATCATCTTGATTGCCGGCAGGTTTAAAAAAGAAAACAATTGATTGCTTAAGTCAAATTATTACTTGACCAAAACAAGTATATATCAAATTCAGGTTCAAAATAGGACGACCCTTCCCTGAGGCGGATTATGACGGTCGAAAATAATATGTCCGAAAGCATCGCTGAGTTTAGAAGATTCAGCCGTTTTTATACAAAACATATCAGTCTTCTCGCCAAGGGGTTATTAAAAACCCGTTTTTCTTTAACCCAGGCGCGTATCCTTTATGAATTGACTAACCACGAACAACTTACAGCCAGCGACATTATCAACGAGCTCAGCATTGATCCGGGTCATCTCAGTCATATCCTGAGTAATTTTGAAAAAGAGGACCTGCTATGCAAAGTCCGGTCAAAGTCGGATTCACGCCGGCGGATTCTGAATCTAAAAGTACCGTTTTTCACAACCTCTTAAAATCACTTAAGTTCTTGAATTTATAAGGAAACCGGTGTTGATATAATAGACACAAAAGACGCAAAATAAATAATTTTGGTCACTAAATGGTCACTCTTTGGTGACAAACGAGAGTATCAATTCAAAGTGATCAATTTCCCTTAACCACGGTGCGGCTCCGAGAATGTGTTTCTCTCTCAATCTCCTTGTTTTCTAAAACCATCTATTACCCAATATGCAAATAATGTAATAAAATATCCAATACCACCGACAAAACCATCATTGATCCCACATTTTATAAATTCATCATCGCCCGCTTTTGTTGACACTTTAATTATGGGAGGTACATATGGATTTGCTTTCAGAAGAAATTCGTTCCCTGGCTTTAAAAACGGGGCTGATTTAGTCGGTTTTGCTCCTGTTGAGAGATTTGACACAGGGCCAGAAAAAACTCGTCCTGATTACTATTTACCTCGCGCCAAATCTGTGGTGCCATTAGCCATTGCATATCCACGATCGATCGGACAAGCCTGGGGCACTTATGCTGAGAAAGGAGCCTTACCAGGGCCTTATATGTGGTTCGGATTCGATCTTCGCTTCCCATACCCTGGTCCAATACCGCTATTTTGAAAAGTTTGACCAATGGGGCCGCTATCTTGGAGATTTTTCCTACAAACATACCGCGTTGGCTGCGGGTCTTGGGGCTTTGAGCAGAAATGAGTCCCAAGAATTCACTATGGATAGCCAAACTTACAGCTATGGTCAATTAAACCACTTCCATTGTCGTTGGTGCTTGGATGGATTTACAGAAGGATCCGGGTCAAGGACCCACATCGAACCTCCGGAAAAATTTCAGCAAGTCGACTTTGCTAAGGCGGCTGCAAAGCGTGCTATCCCTGATAAAGGGCTATATCTGATGGGATTTATTGACTTCTGTGGAAAATGTATGCATCAGTGCCCAAGTCCAGATTTTAATTACACCCCCAAACCGATTATCCGATATCAAAATCGGACCGGCTGCTACACAAAAGTCCCGTGATTGTTTTGCCCGCAAGAGGATATTTAGGTCAAAATAAGAATCGTTCGAAAGATCATAATAAGAAAGCAATCAACCTTTTAAACGGCTTGACAGCTTCAAAGAAAAAAAATTATAGTCACAAAATAGTCACTTTTTCAAAAGAGGCAAAATTGGAAGGTATGTAACTCATTGAAATCATTGGTCAAGACGACTATATTTGAACCGTCGATCTGCTGATTCTGAATCTTACCTTCCAAGGTCAAAACGCCTTTTCAGTGCTCAACGAGCGATCTATGGAAGAAGCCGAAAGTTTTCTGCTTCGTCTGACTGGCGAAGAACAGCGCCGGCTCCTCAATGCCATGCAGACGATCGAGGACATCCTTGACGATGATTCAAAACCACCAACATCCTATCTGTTCCGACTCAATTCACCCGGTGATATCGGTTGGATCATACACCGGCATGGCGTTGTTTATTCTGAAGAATACGGTTTTGATGAAACTTTCGAGGCATTGGTCGCGGAAATCCTGGTACAATTCATCCGTAAGCACGATCCGAAGCGGGAATGTATTTGGATTGCCGAACAGGATGGAGAACGTGTCGGGTCGGTTATGATTGTGGATGCCGGCGAGCAGATCGCCCAACTGCGCCTCCTTTTGGTTGAGCCAAGGGCCCGGGGTAGGGGCATCGGCAAGCAGCTCATCAACGAGTGCATCAAATTTTCAAGACGCAACCGCTACAGAAAAATCAAGTTATGGACACAGGGCAACCTGTTGGAAGCACGCCATCTGTATGCGAAAGCAGGTTTTAAAATGGTTGGGGAATACCCACCCAAAAGCTTTGGGCTTAACTTGATCGCCGAGTTCTGGGAGTTGCCCCTGCAGGACTGAACGGACGCCTCAATTTCAGAATAAAGTTTCGCACTTAGTGTTTCAATGACCTTCATCCCGAATCCGGATTGGGGCCCCGGTGGATTGGAGGATCGAGTTAGCTGAAAAAAAAGGAGTACCTTTGACGGCAGAAAGGTTAATTCCAAGGGGGCTTATCTGGGTAAGTCTAGCCCCTATGTTCTATGGCGCCATGAGCGTATCAGCCAAACTGATCGGTACCCACCTGAGTGTTTGGCATCTCGGAACGAGCCGGTTTGGCCTTGGTCTATTCGTGATCCCGGTAGTTGTCAAGGCGCTGGGGCTTGAACTTTGGGGGCAAAAGCGTTTTCTGCTCACCGTGAGGGGCCTATGCGGTACGGCTTCATTCTTGTTGGTCATTGCGGCCTTCCAGATGATTCCTCTTTCTTTGGCAATGATAATTTTCTACCTCTATCCGGCCTTCACTGCCCTCCTGTCTCCTTGGATTGCGGGCGAACCGACCCCTAAAATCGCCTGGCTTTTTATTTGTGGTTCTTCCATCGGTATCAGTTTGATCCTATGGCAGCATGCAGCTTCAGGCCCCTTGAATCTGGGGCATCTGTTTGCCGGGATTGCATCAATTTTGGTTGCGCTCATCCTACTCCTGACCCGGAAATTAGGCAAAGACAACAACGTCTACACCTTGTTTTTCTATCACTGTTTGGTCGGAACACTTGCCAGTCTGGTTCCATTACTGATGCAGGAGCTTCCAATTTTACCCGGGCAGACATCCGCCTGGATTGGAGTTGCCGCAGTGGCTGTTTTTTCACTCTGCGCGAACCTTTCACTCAACCAGGCTTTAACCCGAATTTCGGCGGTGAAGGTAAGCGTTATGATGACAGCCGAAGTGCCTCTTGTTTCATGTTTTGGGATGCTTTATCTGGGGGAACCACTCAGTTGGGGTTTTATTGTCGGTGCCCTGCTCATATTAGGCAGCTCCATCGGTCTAAACCTACTGCCGACCAAATCAACTTTAGATTGACCTGCTGGGTGTTTCACGCCGGAGACAGGGCTTTCTAAAAATCTAAAGTGCGAACCAAATGCATGATTTTCTTCTGAACAATCGATACAGGTTTTAATCGAATTTTATTGACGGTATCGGTGAAATATGCCACAGGCTTTTTTGAGTTTATTTGTCATATTTGAGATATTATTAACATTTTTGATAAGAAATCCCCAACATCATTCGGAGGTATTGTCATGGTGAACGTCCGCCAACTGGTCCATGAACACAAAGAGCTGATCATCCAACTGCGTCGAGACCTGCATCAGATTCCGGAAACCGCTTTTATGGAAAAGAAGACGTCTGCTTATTTAACGGATTACCTTTACAAACAAGCGTTGGATGTGCAAACCGGAATTGCCCAGTATGGAATCGTCGGGCTGATGGAGACCGGAAGACCCGGACCGACGCTAATGATCCGCGCCGACATGGATGCCCTGCCTGTCGCCGAACGAACCGGACTTCCCTTCGCATCTACTCACAAAGGGGTTATGCATGCTTGCGGGCACGACGCGCACATGGCGATGGTTCTGGGCGCTGTGACCGTATTTAACAAAATCAGGAATGAACTCAGCGGCAAAATTAAATTTCTTTTTCAACCGGCCGAAGAAGGTCCTGGCGGGGCCAAACCGATGATCAAGGCGGGGGTGATGGATCTCCCCAAAGTCGACTATTCGATCGGCTGCCATGTGTGGCCTCAAATTCCGGAGGGAACCATCGGTGTAAAAGCTGGACCGTTCTTGGCAGCCATGGATCGCTTTGACATCAAAATAATAGGTCGAGGCGGACACGGGGCCATGCCTCATTTATGTATAGATGCGCTCGAAGTGGGCACTCAGGTGGTCAATGCCCTGCAGCGGATCGTTAGCCGGCACATGAATCCGTTAGAGCCGGCGGTGGTCACAATCGGGAGTTTCCATGCCGGAACCGCCTTCAATGTCATCCCCGGTGAAGCCGAGTTGAGCGGAACCACAAGAACCTTTAATCAGGATATATGGAATAGATGGAAAGAGCGCATCGAAAAAATCATCAGCGGTGTGTGCGAGTCGATGGGGGCTGATTTTGAACTGAAATTTGAACAGGGATATCCGGCAACCATCAACGATGAATCAATAGCTGCGGTGGTATGGCGGTGCGCTGAAAAAACCGTGGGGAAGGATCAGGTGATCGATCCTGGGCGAACAATGGGCGGTGAAGATTTTGCTTTTTATCTACAAAAATCAAAGGGTTGTTTTTTTGCTCTCGGCACGGGCCGAGAGGGTTGTGTTTCTGTTCATAACCCGGCATTTGATTTCAATGAAGAAGTTCTATTGCTGGGTGTGGAAACCTATTGCAGGGTCGCACAGGAATTGTTGAAATAAGATCGGCAAGCCAACATTCATCAAAGTGGAGGATGACCTGACTTCAACAATATCTTGACTTACCAGCTTCTTTGAACTATATAATGCTTTCGATGTGGTCGGAAAACCGACAAATTTCAAATAGGTGGACCGAAACAGCGGGGGCATTCCTGGTCCCGCTTTTAAGCGGGACTGCCGAGTTCTTCAAAATGTTTTCAGAGGCAATGCCTATACCAACCGCAACGGCCGCTACTTTTGTAAAAGGAGAAGATCGGCTTGAAAATATCGTATATCTGGTTTGATATAGGCTATACGTTGCTTTATATGCAACGCGAAATTACATATCAGCAGGTTTTGAAAGAATATGGCGCTGAGGTCTCATTAGAAAAGCTGGAGAAATATTTTCATCTAACCGATAAACTGTTTATGCGGGAGTATCAGGGCGTTTTTTTGAAAGAGAGAGGGGTTTACATGCCCTGGTTTTTGGGCGTATTGAATCATCGGTTGGGGCTCAGTCTGAATGTCTGCGAAGTTGATGAGCGATGGGAGAAAATTAAAGAAAAGACACTCAATTATTGGTTGCCGTATGACGGCGTTTATCAAACGTTGGAAGAACTGAAAAAACATTCAATCGGTATGGGTATTATTTCAAATTGGGATGATAGCGCACAGGCAATCCTAAAAAATGCAAAACTCCACAAGTATTTTGAGCATCAGGTGATTTCATCCGAGATCGGTTGCACCAAACCGAGTGCGGAAATTTTTAAGGCTGCTATCGATAAAGCGGGCGTTAATGCCCGTGAGTGTCTCTATGTTGGCGATAATTATTATGACGACGCGATTGGTTGCCGAAAAGTAGGCATGAACGCCTTGATAATTAATCGATTCGGTTCTTTGGGGATCGAGGAAATTAAAGATTGTCCTGTAATTTTCCATATTGGAGAAGTCCTCGGTTATTGCAAGAAAACAAAAAAACGGAAGATCGTACGGGGTAGAAAAAACAGTTAAACAATCGCCAAGTCATGGAATTTTAAATTAAATTCATTACCATCGCTCCGGCTGGGAGGATGGATCGGGTTCTGGTTTATATAGCAGGTACCGGTTGGACCGATGCGCTTGTTCGTATCGCCTTTCGCGCCTGAGAACGTCATGGTAGACGGCGGCAGTCTGCGCCTGATTGACTTCGACGACGCCGGCTTCGGCTGGCATCTGTTCGAGCTGGTGACTGCGTTGATTTTTTTATGCGACGAAGATTATTTCGACAGCGCCGAGGCGGCGCTGATCGAAGGCTACAGAAAGCATCGGTCATTGACCGATGAAGACCTGGAATTGTTGCCGCTTTTCTAACTGGCGCGCAGCACGGCATACGGTGGCTGGGTTCACACGCGATCCGAAACAGAGACGGCGACGGAACTAACGTCGTTTATCGTGGAGATGGCTTGTGGGCTCGCCGAGGAATATCAATCAAATTAGAGGAGGGATTAAATCAATGAGTAAGAAATATGAAATGACCATTGGCGGGGAAACCGTAACCGCCGACGACTACACTGACGTACGCAACCCGGCGAATATGGAGGAAGTTGTGGGCCAGGCGCCGGTCGGCACTGCAGCCCATCTCGACCAGGCCGTGGACGCGGCGACAAAGGCTTTCGCATCGTGGCGAAATTCGAGTGACCAGGACCGGATCGACGCGTGCAACGCCATGGCAAAGGTTTGTACTGACAACTCCGAGGAACTCGCCGTACTCCTCACGAAAGAACAGGGCAAGCCGCTGGGTGGCATGGGTTCGCAGTTTGAACTGGGCGGATGCGGTGCATGGGCGGGTTTCACCGCGGGACTGAGCCTGCCTGAAAAAACCATCGAAGACAGTGACGAACGGCATGTCATCCAGCAGCGAGTACCGCTCGGTGTCGTTGGATCGATTACGCCGTGGAACTGGCCATTGCTCATCGCGATCTGGCATATCGTGCCCGGTGTTCGCACCGGCAACAGCGTCGTGATCAAACCGTCACCTTTCACGCCGCTCAGCACGCTTAGGATGATCGAGCTGTTCAACGAAGTGTTGCCGTCTGGGCTTTTCAATGTGGTACCCGGTGGTGACGAACTCGGTGCAAAACTCACCAATCACGATGACATTGACAAGATCGTGTTGTCGGGTTCGGTTGCGACTGGTAAAAAAGTCATGGCGAGTGCGGCAAAAGGTGTCACGCCGGTTACTTTGGAACTCGGCGGCAACGATCCTGGCATCATGTTGCCGGGTACCGATCCGGCACCGTTCACCGAAGGTTTGTTCTTCGGATCAATGATCAATTCGGGGCAAACCTGCGGTGCGCTGAAACGTCTCTACGTTCATGAAGACGATCTCGATGCTACCGTCACGGCGCTGTCCGGCATGGCCGCCAACATACCGATGGGTGACGGCATGGACGAAGGCAGCATTCTCGGACCGTTGCAGAACGAACGGCAATTCAAGCGTGTCATTGAACTCGTCGAGGATGCCAAGGCAAACGGTGGTACCTGTGTGACCGGCGGCGAGCCCATGGGAGGGCCGAACTACTTTTACCCGGTCACGATCGTCACCGGTGTTTCTGACGGTGTGAGACTGGTCGACGAAGAACAGTTTGGACCGGTGTTGCCGATCATTACCTACACGGATATTGATGATGCAATTGTCCGTGCTAACGGTACGGACTTCGGCCTCGATGCATCGGTATGGGGCAATGATGGCGAGGAATGTACCCGGATTGCGGCGCAGCTTGAAGCGGGTACCGTGTATGTCAATAAGCACGCTGAAATCGCACCACACGTACCGTTTGGCGGCATCAAGTGTTCCGGCCTCGGTGGCCTATTCGCGGAGGAAGGGCTCGCAGCCTATACCTCTATCAAGATCATCAACAAGGCGGTATAGAAAAATAAAAAAGCTTTCACTTCTCCTGGCGCTGGCGGCGACGTCGGCGTCCGGACAAATTGAACCCGAACCGACAGGTGCCATACAGCCACTACCAGCCGACTATCCCGACCACTGGATCATCGTGCAGGACGCATCGTTCTTTCACATGAGTGACGGCAAGCTTATTGTCGTCGATGCGGAATCAGACGACAGTGCCGGTTGAGTGAAAGGCATGTAGGAAACCAGAGTGCTCGACGCACTGGAGTGGCAGGCTGCTATGTGTTCCCATGTGCCCGACAAGGGAGAACAGATGGTTCGTTACTATGGCCACTGCAACAACGTAAGTCGGGGACGTCGCAAGAAAGCTCAGACAGACGATCAAACCCCGGAAAGAATTATTCAACTGAATAAAGTTCTACTGTATTTCTGTATAACGGTTGTTTTAGCAGGGTGTCAGGCAAAGCATACTAGAACTGATCGGAGTTTAATTTGGGATAACCATTCCGGAGACAAGCAGAGCGGTCGGAGCGAGCGGGATGACTCGGCTTCGCCGGAGGCGGGGCAGCCACCGGCTCCGGTTTCGATGCCCGGCGACCTCTATTTCATCGACGCCCACAGTCAGATGGACCCGGACGTAGATATCGAAAGGGTTGTCTCCCTGATGGACCACGGCGGTATCTACCGCACACTGCTGTCCAACCACATGGGCCGGCCCTGGGCCGACATCAATGATTTTGCCAAGCGGTTCCCCGGTCGCATCATCCCGGCGGTCCGCGTCAAGGGGCGCGGGTACTTCCGCAACGACATGGACCGTTATCTGCGGCAGCTCATGCCGCCTATTGAATCCGGCACCTTCAAGGCACTAGCGGAGGTGCACCTGTGGCACGACAGCGACGGCGGCAAGTACACTGAAGTCAAATACTCATTCGACGATCCCATCGTCCAGAGGACCTTGCAGGAAGCCAAACGCGGCGGCTGGCCATTTATCATCCATATCGAGTTCAATTCCCTGAGCCGTAGTAGTTACAAGACGTACATGGATGGGCTCGGCAGTTTCCTGAAAGCTAACCCTGACCACTCTTTCGTCTTGATCCACATGGCCCAACTGGAGGCTGGACCGGCGGCCAAGCTGCTAGCGGCGCACCAGAACCTGCATTTCATGACCTCTCATGCTAGCCCGTCCTACCAACGCGGCGGCAAGCCGTTCATCAACATGTTCGAGGGAGAAAGCCTGAAGCTGGAATGGAAGGCGCTGATCGCCAAGTACCCTGAGCGCTTCATATTCGCCCTCGACAACGTATTTTCCTTCTTCTGGACTCCTGAGCGCTTCCTGTCCAAGATGCGGCTTTGGTGGAAAGCCGTCGCCGAACTACCGCCCGAACAGGCGCACCTCTTAACCCACGGCAACGCAGAAAGGCTGTGGAGATTGGCGCCGAAGCCGTCGTCGGTGGTGGTATTCACCCCAGACCAGGCGAAAAAGCGTCTCGGCGCGATAAAAGGAAGTGCGTCCACCGCTCGCCGCTTCCGGCGGCGGCGTTAGCTCGATTGAACCCGGAATTGTAAGGGCGGAACTTGAGCGATTTAGGTAGAATCGTTGCAGTACCAGAGAATGTACGGTGAACATCGGAATCTTATCGGATATTCATATTGATCGTGAACACCCCGAACCGAACCGAGTTATCGAAGGCTTGGTTAACGTCATTGAGCAGCGTGGCGTAGCGATAATGATTATCGCCGGCGATATTGCCAATGATTATGAACGTACGCTGCATACCCTTCACCTCATCGAGGAACTGACGGAGATCCGGTGTCTGTTTGTTCCCGGAAACCACGACATCTGGAATGAAAAACATCCGGATAAGACCTCCTGGGAGATTTATGAAGCTTTAAAAGCGTTCTCCGGCAATTTGGTCAACGGTCCAGTTGCTTTGCCAAACGGTTGGACTGTCATCGGCGATATCGGGTGGTACGACTACTCTTTCGGAAGTAGTCAATACCCTATCGAGCAGTTCGATCAAATGGAAATCGATGATCGAGTCTGGCAGGACAAAATTAAGACCGATTGGGGCAAATCCACGATTGAAATGCATCGCTATTTTTTCGGCAAACTGGAAACACAATTAAGCGCTCATCGGAGTCGAAAGATTATACTGGTAACCCATGTGTTGCCCCTATCGGATTTCACCGTGCAGCGGCCGAACCGGATGTGGCGCTATCTGAACGCCTTCCTGGGCAGCAAACAGTACGGTGAACTGGCATTAAAATATTCAGTGGCCTACTCCATCAGTGGCCATGTCCATGACCGGTTACAGCAGCAGTGTCAAAAAACGGTTTTTATCTGCAACTGCCTGAACTACGCCAGTCAGTGGATTGAAAATGATGACCCCGTCTCAGAAATCGCCCGGGCTTTTAAAACCATCGAGATATAATTCCTTACTCAAGTTTCGCATCCCCACTCCCACGGCGCGTCGCATTCGGCACAAGGCAAACTGAAAATTTTTCAATTTGCTTTCAGAATAGAGCTGCTTTTTTTATCGTATTTTTTCCGAACTTGTTGGAAATATCATCTACGGCTTTTTCCACCTTTTCCCAATTTTCGTCTATCTTTTCCCCACTGTTAAACAGACCCCGCTGGGACGGGATTTTTGAATCAACCAGATTGGATGCACCTACTCCAATCAGTCTCACTTTTTTTGGCAGTCGATATTTGTCCAGCAATGCTATGGCATTGTGGTATATCGTTTTCGACGAGCCTGTCGGCTCCTTTATCGTTACGCTTCTGGTAATTTGTTTAAAATCCGAAAGCTTAATTTTGATGGAAATGGTCTTTGTTTTGAGCCGATGCTTTCTCAGTCTTCTTCCGACCTGTTCCGAAGCCTTTAGCAGGCGCCGGCGTAATAGATTCAGATTATTGGTGTCCTCTGAAAGGGTCGATTCCGTACTGACCGATTTTGGCTCAAGATGTGGGGTTACGGCGGAATCATCCGATCCTTTTGATAATGAGATCAACCGTCGGCCGAACTTACCGAATCTTTTTCGAATCATTTTTTCCGGAAATTTATTGATATCCCCGAGGGTCTTGATCCCCAATTGCTCGATCGTCTTTAGCATCACCTTGCCTATACCGGGAACTTTTCGGATCGGCAGGGATTCGATGAAATTCAGGACTTGACCCGGTGTGATGATTGTCAATCCATCCGGTTTATTGATGTCCGATGCAATCTTTGCCAAAAACTTAACCGGTGCGATTCCGATGGAACAGGATAGGTCCACCGCTTCCTTTATTCTCTGTTTGATGTTCAACGCGACCTCCTGAGGTGTTCCGAGGATTCTTTCACAACCGGTGAGGTCAACATACGCTTCATCAATTGAAACCGGTTCAACAAGCGGTGTAAGTGTCTCCAACAAGGAGAAGACCTTTTTTGATATCTCGCTGTAACGTTCCATCCTGCCAGGAACGACAATCCCTTGAGGGCATAGTTTTTTAGCCTTGAACATTGGCATTGCGGAATGCACGCCAAACTTCCTGGCTTCATAACTCGCAGCGGTGACGACTCCCCTCTTGGAATATCCGCCCACCATTACCGGTTTGCCTTTCAGATCGGGATTATCGAGCTGTTCGACCGATGCATAGAATGCATCCATATCGATATGAAGAATCATTGCGTGGCTCTTTTGTGGGAAATCGGTTGGTCTGTTTGAGACAATTCGGATCGGATTATAAAAGGTCTCAAAAATTTGTGCAATTCAATTGTTATAACTCAAGTTTCGCACCTGATATTTTAAGGAAAACGGTGATTACTTTATGGATACCGGTTCAAACTGATTGCCGCATTGTTTTCCCAAAAAATTTTATTTACCCCACACCAGATGCGGCACCGTGCCCCATTGGGGGTGCGAAAATTGGGTTTATCGTACGCCCCAGAACCGTTTCACTGCAGTGGCGATCTGCCCGGGCTCCTTGATGCGGATGGGGTTCCATTCCCGATGCAAGAGGTTTCGGTAGGGAAAAGTGGAAAACCGCTGGTCCACCAAAAGAGCGATTCCCCGATCATTTTCCGAGCGGATCAACCTTCCGGCGGCTTGCAGCACTCGGTTTATGCCCGGGTAGAGATATGCGTACTCAAAACCCGATCGATTCTGCTTTTCAAAGTATTTTCGGATCATTTCCCTTTCCGGCGAAATTCCGGGGAGTCCAACGCCGACGATAACTACCCCGGACAGCCGATCTCCGATCAGGTCGATCCCTTCACCGAAAACACCGCCCATGACCGCAAAACCGACGAGTGTTTTGTGGTTTTCATGGACAAACATTGAAAGAAAATCATCCCTTTCACGCTTGCCCATTCCGGAGGTCTGAATGATGGTTTTCACTTCCGGCTGCATAGACAAGAACAGTGAATGGATCATTGCCATATATTGATAAGAAGGAAAGAACAGAAGATAGTTCCCCTGTTTTTGTTTCACCATTGCCAGGATATCCGCTACAACGTCATCCTTTGTTCTGTGCCGGTCCCTGTATAGGGTAGAGATACTTTCCGAGATGAGGAGACAAAAATTGTCGCTGGGAAAAGGGGAGGGAATCACAATCTGTTGCACGGTCTCACTGCAACCGAAGATCTTATGGAAATAGTTTAAAGGGGTCATCGTTGCGGAAAAAAACAATGAAGCTTTACTCCTTTTCATCGCTTCTTTCAGATGTCCTGACGGGTCGATACAGAACAGTTTCAGCCTCAAATCATTTTTTACTGTTTCAAGACATGTTGCATAGGATTCATTATAGCCCGCCGCAATTCTCAAAAATCCCATCATTTCACGATATAATTCGAGCAACCCCTGCCGGTAATCTGTTTTGACATTGAGACCGAGCCATTTTCCGGCGCTGAAGAGAAAATTTCTCAGCAGGGGGTAAAGGTCATCCGGAGCTTCTTTTTCCACAAGGACATTTCCGGCGGCCTGACATTTTTTCTCGCTTTTATCAGCCAAGAATTCACCCGGGTCATATCTTTATAGACAGTGGGGAGGTCGTGTCGCAAAAGGCGCCGGGTATCAAGCAAGGCTTGTTTCCGGATTTCTGAAGAGTACATCGCCCTTGACCGTTCGACCAGGTTGTGTGCTTCATCTATCATGAAGGTGTATCTGTTCGTTTGAACCTGAAAAAACCTCTTTAGGGATACCCGGGGATCAAAGGCATAGTTATAATCGCAGATGATGCAGTCCGTCCAGAGGGCGAGTTCGAGGCTGTATTCGAACGGGCATAACCGATATTTCATTGCGTTTCTCTCGACTGCACCTCGGGTGAAATCGTCTTGCTGAAAAATCTCTTCGAGCCCCGAACCGAGGCGATCATAAAACCCCTTTGCATATTCACATTCATTACCTGAACAGGCAGACTGGGGACGAAAACAGATCTTGTCCTTTGCGGTCAGGGTGATGGACTTTATTTTCAACCCTTTTTTTCTCAACGCACCCAATGCTGTTTCTGCAGCGGCCTTTCCCGTACTTCTTGCGGTCAGATAAAAGATCTTTTCGGTAAATCCATCGACCATCGCTTTTGTTGCGGGGAAAATCACTCCAATGGTTTTCCCGATCCCTGTTGCAGCCTGGATGATGAGCTGACGGTTGTTTTTAATCGCTCTGTAAACTCCCTCAGCCATCCGGCGTTGACCTGAACGATAAGTTTTAAAGGGAAATTCCAGACAGAGAATCGATTCATCCCGAGTTCTGTTCAGTTTTGAAATGGCTTCAGCCCATTTGAGGTAGCGGTTTACCAGATCCTGAAAAAAACGTTTCAAGGTTGCCATGGAAAAAGTTTGTCGTAATTCTCTCACTTCGCCGGTTTCGATCTGGTAATAGGTCAACCGGGTTCCAATGTGCTCCAGGTCGTTTTCGATGGCACAGAGATATCCATATGTCTTTAGCTGACCCCAGTGGAGCGGATTTTCGGTTGAAATTATTTGATCGAGCGGTCTTGTCGTTGTTTTTATTTCCTCAATGGTGACCCCTTCGGTGTCGGAAAACAGACCATCGATCCGACCGCTGATTATCAGTTCCATGGATTCCGTTTCGATCATATGGGAAATCGATACTTCAGGGAGATAATTGTCGGGTCTCAATTTTTGGATTTTCTGATGGGCGCGGATCCCGTCATGGGCGTGATGCGATCCGATGAATTCGTGTTCCAGATCTCCCGAGCGAAGGAGATGCTCAACCAGTGCATTGACACCGATCGACTGTTTTGTTTTCAATCTCAAACTCCGTTGTTAGTCAAATTTGCTTTTGGGCTCAAAAGAACAGTTGCATGCCTCATTATCACCTCCGGTGGAAACGATCAAGGAGACGCCCCTATGTTTGTCTTGCGTTCAGGAAGTCGGGGTTTGCACCGGGTGATGACGATGAAATGACCGGTGGAGTGGCCAAAAACAGCGATGTGGTCGCATTGATGGAAGAAAAGCTGGGGCAAAGAGTAAATATTTCCAAGGAACCCCAGATCGTCGGTGCGTTGGATGAAGCTTGTTTATGCAACTATAGGGTTAATTATCGAGTGAGACTCCCTCGCTGTTTTCCTCGGTCAGTCGTCTGGAAAGAAGATCGCTGAGTTCGGCAGGCGTAAAGGATAGATATTTGAAAAGCCTGTTTTCGAGTCGCACTGTTTTATCCCTTAGGGAATAAATGTATTCTCGGCCCTCCTTATCTTTCCCGTATTTTGTGGCAATATAGTTCATTCTTTCTTCAAGGGAGACGATGTTGTCATGAAGTACTCTTTTGTCCGCATAGTTGACAATTTCAGGCTCTGAAAGATGTTTTGAGACGAAATAGTGATCCAGCTTCACGTGCTGCCGAACGATGAATCCCACCTCCGGATAACCGAGATCACTTATAAACCGGGCGCCGGTGAGTGCGTGGTTTTCCTTTGTTTTAAAGCTTCTGGTCTTGGTTATGTCGTGGAGGAGTGCTGCCGCTTGCACCAAACCCCGGCTTAATGAAACGCCGATCGGGGTAAGTTGATCGACCAGAAATATGGAGACGCTGCAAACCTGATGAGAATGCGCCACGATGTGGCTCATCATTTTCATCTTTTTCATCAGTTGGTTACATTTTTTTTCTGAAGGAATGTGCATTACAAAAGCTTAACAGATCGGAGAATAAATTTCCAGAGCTTTTCCATTACCATATTCCTTCCAAGCATTTGAAATTTGGAGCAGGAGGAGTTATGTTGTTACATTAAGTTACTCAAGTTTCGCACACCCAGTGGGGCACGGTGCCGTATCTGGTGTGGGGCAGATATAATTTTTTTTACCCTATGCCTAATGCGACTTTTCTCAAAATATCAGGTGTGAAACTTGAGAGAGTCATTTATGGATGGACGCTATTCAACCATTCATCTCTCTCTGCAGAGCAGTGATTTGTAAATCATTCCGTATCCCAAACCGCGTCAGGGCAAAATCATATTTTACCGGATCGCGAGGTGCCAATTTTTTAAACGTTTCTGTAATTTCCAGCGCCATTTTCATGTCAGCTGTTTTTCTCATTGTCGCCCCGAGCATACGCCCTATCCTCGCCATATGAGTGTCGATCGGAACAATCAGTTTCCTTTTCGGTACGGTTTCCCAACCGCCCGGATCGACTGCGTCCTTCCGTACCATCCATCGCAAAAACAGATTCAGTCTTTTGCATGCCCCCCTTTTTTCCGGAAGTGGTATTAAATACCTATCGCTACAATTGAGTTTTCCGACGAATTTCACAAGGGCCTCTATGATTGTCTTGTCGTTACGGTTGAGCCCCGCGACAAAGCACAAATTCAACGATCCGTGTCTGGAGATTATTTTTTTAATCCCCGTCATCAGGGAAACAAGACCCTCATCTGTCGTGAACCGGTGCTTGAAGCCCGAGAAAGTCTTCGATAGAGATCTATTACTGCTCTTCATCAAAAACCCAAACGGAGATGATCCCATCTTATCAAGAACAGTTTCTGTGCTTTTTAATATCTGGGCAACCCGGCCGTATGCCAGTGACGAAGAAATCATACCGACTATTTCCCGGTCCTGTATACCCGGATATCGGTAAAGAAACTCGAGGGGATCCGGATGAACGTATTTCCTGCGGTTGAATTTTTGATATATATTTTCCAGGCCGATTTTACTTATCATTTCTAAAATCGAAAACTCGTCATTTCCCATGCCGCATGTTGGGGTAAGCTTCGAACCGAAACAGGCGGTGCATTTCCTTTGGCCGGCATTGGTGAGTTTTAATCACTGTCTGTTTATCAATACATATCAACCCGGCCGGGTATTTTCAAGATTTAAAGCTGCTTATTCTGTCACTTTTTTCTTGACAGCACAACGGCAGTCGGGTTGATTTAATTTGAATAAAGTGTGGATGTGTGGAAATACTTGTCGTCAAGATCGGACAAGTAAAATAGAACCCGGGGAAACAGTTTTGGCGGAACTGTTGATTTGTCCTGAAATGTTTCTGACCGGTTATAACATCGGTGACTTTGATTTGCTACGATGTCGAATTCCCGGAAGCTGTGCGCGCCCTTGCACTCGCCGGTGTAACGCTTATCGAGGTACCGACGGCATTCATGGAACCCTACTGTTGGATAGCCCAACTTGTTGTCCCGGCACGGGCATATGAAAACCAAGTTTTCGTCGTATACGCCAACCGCTGTGGCCGGGAGGCGGATTTCGTTTATTGCGGCCTCAGCTGTATCGTGGGTCCTGACGGTCAGGATCTTATCCGGGCCGGCACCGAAGAAGGACTGTTCGTTGTTGACATCAACCTGGAGGCGATTGCAGAATCAAGGGGTAAAAACCCCTATTTAGCCGACCTCTGTCCGGAGCAGTACAAAGCGCCGGTTCGATAAACGGGGTAACTCTCCTCGCACTGTCAAAGAATACGCGCCCCTCAATTACAAATACGATCGCTAATCATATGAAAAATAAAATGAAAGAAGCGAAAATTTTCAATGAATGGCCGGAAAGGTATGACCGGTGGTTTGAGACACCGATCGGAAAACTTATTCTATATTTCGAAAGTAAACTTCTGATCGAGATGTTGAGGCCAAAACCTGGGGAATGGACACTCGATGCCGGATGCGGTACCGGAGGTTTCACACGCTGTCTGCTTGAGGAAGGCCCCTGTTTTGTGGGACTTGACATCTCCTTCCCCATGCTATTTAAGGCAGGAAAAAAACTGGCAAGGTACCCGTTCAGTATGGTACAGGGTGATATGGGGGATCTTCCATTTGCAGACAATCAATTCGACAAAACGATTTCCGTTACGACCATTGAATTCATTGTGAACGCCAGGAACGCGATCGACCAGTTATTCCGAGTGACCCGGCCGGGCGGATCTATCGTGGTGGCCACGCTGAACAGCCTAAGCCCCTGGGCTACCCGCAGGAAAGTGGCTGGGGAAAAGGGACATCCCATATTTAAAAATGTAATCTTCCGTTCTCCGAAAGAAATGAATCAACTCGCATCAATGACGCCTTTGCTAAAAACGGCCATTCACTTTCAAAAGCATGATAAACCTCTTCAAGCCAAAAAAATTGAGGAACGGGGCCGGTCAATTGGTGCAGACACTGGCGCTTTTCTGGTGGCCCGGTGGAAAAAACCTGTATAATAGAAATACCCTAGGCTATCTCCCCAATTGACTGCCTTGTAGAGGCCGCAATATCGTTATCAGTAAAAGGCCGGTCAAACCCAGTCCGGTTTGCAGGAGGAAAACGATCCGATAACTTCCGACCACGTCGAAGATGCTCCCGGCGAGAAGGGGACCGACCGCACCGCCGATTGTCCCGCTGAACAGGACACTGCCGAAGAGCACCCCATGTGATCCCATACCGAACAATTCGGCCAGCGTAGGAGACACCACCGTGAAGAAACCGCCGTGGGCGAACCCGTAAATCGCGGCAAAGAGGTAGAGCATCCATATCTCTTTCGCTACCTGCAGCCACAGGAGGCTGCATAGCAGCACAACGAAACAGATGATCAGCGAACGTTTCCCGGCTATCCTGTCGATCGTTGCGCCCATCACAATCCGGCCGATCATGCTTACACCTCCGATTGTCGAGAGAACACCTGCTGCGGTAGTCAGGGGAAGACCCAGATCCGTGGCGTGTGGCACGATATGTACAATGATGGTCAGCAGACAAAAAAAGATGATGAACTCCGTCAGGCACATGATCCAAAACTGCCCCATGCGGACGGCCGCCTTCAGAGGGATACCGCATTCCCTGTTGGACCCGGGCTCCCACGGCCGGTCATTGCCACCATTGGGTAGCAGGTCCATCTCATCCGGGTCTCGGCGCATCACCTGGGCCACAACCACCAGTATGACCAGGATCGTCGCGCCGATGATAAGACAGGAGTTGCGCCAACCATAGGCTGCGATGAGTGCGGTGGCAATCAAAGGGGAAAAGAACTGGCCGACTCCCGTGCCTACCTTGACGATGCCGGTCATCATGCCCCGGCGTGTCACAAACCATCGCGCCACCGTGGATAGAGTGATAACATCGTGTGTGCTTAAACCGATTCCCACCAGTATCCCGAATAGCAGGTAGAGTTGCCATAGGGCCTGTATGCGAGACATCAGAAGGTAACCTATCCCGAAAGAGATCCCGGAAACCATAAGGAGGACCCTGGGGCCGATTCGATCATTCAACCTGCCGGCAAGGATCCCAACCGCCCCCATGATCAGAAAGGTCAGTGATGTCGTGCCCGAAATCGCCGCACGTGACCAGTTGAACTCGGTTTGAAATACCGTAAAGAAGACGCCGTAGGCGAAAAGCGCACCAATGCACACCCCCTGGATAATAAAACAGGCTGCCACGATGTTGTATCCATAGAAGTACCTCGGTCTCACGTAACCTCCCTATATGAATGTTTTTATTTTCACCTGAAGTGAGCGGTTCAAATTATGCCAAAGCAACATAAAATGAATAATTTTAAACAATTACTCAAGTTTCGCACTCTCAATGTGGCACAGTGCCGCATTGGGCGTGGGGTAAATAAAATTTTTTGAAAAACAATGAGGTAGCCGTTGTGAACCGGAATCCATAGGGTAATCACTGTGCACAACCATGCGATGGTTCGGATATTTTAAATAATATCAGTTGTATCTGGAATGATAACTCTTTAAAGGTTTTGTGCCGTTGTCAAAGTGTTCATTACCAATTTTTTCCAGAAAAATTTCTTTTTACCCTATGCCTGATGTGGCTTTTCTCAAATATCGAGTGTGAATTAAAATCAATGAGCATCCAGGTGGCGAATTGTAAATTGCATAAATTGACTTGATTTGTAAAGAGGCATTTCCTTACTTTTTTAAAATAAACGTTGAGACAAAAGCCAAGGTCAGATGTGATGCGCTGCTTTGTTGCCGATGATTGACTTTGGAAAAGATACTGTATTAACAAATTACAACTCAAGTTTCGTACCTCCAATGGGCCATGGCACCGCATCCGGTGTTTGCCTGATACGACTTTCCTTAAAATTTCTGGTGCGAAACTTGAGTTTTTAAGTCAACCATTCTCATCGGAGAGAAAAAAATGGATACCGTGAAACTTGCAGGGACGGATTTGGAGATCTCCGAGGTCGGTTTTGGAGGGATTCCGATCATTCCATTGTCCGAAAAGGAAGCCGTGTCGGTCGTCAAATACTGCTTCGACCTTGGGGTTACATTTTTTGATACAGACAACATGTATTCCACCAGTGAAGAAAAAATCGGAACAGCTCTTAAGCCAGTTAGAGAAAAAGTGGTTATCGTTGTAACGTTTCAAAGGGAAGTGGACAGACATTAAGAAATAAATAAGAGACGGTTTTAGGGTATAATAATGCCATAGAA
>CEQE01055519.1_pt1 | contig 57854 bp, 64 predicted proteins | sample 356201 | NCBI WGS metagenome assembly CEQE01 (sample SAMEA2619970, study PRJEB7988) | marine metagenome | biome: marine biome (ENVO:00000447); feature: mesopelagic zone (ENVO:00000213) & marine oxygen minimum zone (ENVO:01000065); material: "saline water (ENVO:00002010), including plankton...
CAAAATAATCCCTTGAGCCGACCATTACAAGAATCTGGCCTGTCTTTGGGTCTATTGCAACAAGTCCAGCATTCTCAGCGTTGAATTTTTCTTCATTCTCGTGGGCAAATTTAAATATTGTCTCCTCAGCCTTTTTCTGCAGATCAAAATCAAGAGTTGTAATAACTTTAAATCCTTTCTCTTCAACAGCGCGTTTGCCATATTTATTCTCTAAATACTCTCTTATAAAAAATACAAAATGTGGCGCATTTATGCCGATGTCGCGCTGAGGCTTGAACTTCGTAGTTTCTTGTGAAGCCAAAAGGTACTCCTCCTGCGTTATAAAACCGTTTTGGAACATTCGGTCAAGTACAAGACTTTTTCTCTCTTCAAGTCTGTTTTTGTTGTTCCCATATGGGGAGTAGAAAGTGGGAGCTTGCGGAAGTGCAGCCAGATACGCTGACTCTGAAAGTGTAAGATATGATGCACTCTTGTTGAAAAACATTTCACTTGCCTCCTCTATTCCGTATATGTTTCCGCCGTAAGGCGATTCATTAAGATAAAGCTCTAAAATTTCTTCCTTAGAAAGCTCTTGCTCAAGTCTGAGAGAGAGAATCCACTCTTTGAGCTTTCGTGAGATTTTTTTCTCTGATGTAAGGATGGAGTTTTTTACAACCTGTTGAGTAATCGTTGAGCCTCCTTGGCTGAATTCAAGAGCTCCTAAATTAACAAGTATTGCGCGTAAAATTGCTTGTAGCTTTATTCCTTTATGATCATAAAATTCTGCATCCTCTATTGCGACAGTTGCATTTTTAATGTGCCGCGATACATCAGAGAGCGGGATAACAGTCCTCTGAACATTTTCATGCACATCGTAAAGAAGCACTTCCCCCGTTCTGTCATAGATTTTTGTTGACTGGCGGACTATTCTCTTCTCAAACGAATCAAGCTCAGGAATTGAAAGAGATGACGCCCAGAGTATCATAGCACCCACACCAAAAAGTCCTGCTATGACAATGAGTTTTACAAATGCACCGAATTTGCCGCGGACTTTACGGTTTCTTTTTCTAGACATTTTCTTATATTAACATAATAGCTGTGTTATTATTAACATTATGTTTTGGAATTCAAAAAGGGGTATAGAAGTTTCTAATATTGAGAAAATAGAAAATTTTCTCTCAAGAGGTGTCGAGAATATATATCCAAACAAGCAATTTTTGGAGGAGAAATTAAAGAAAGGGGAGAAACTAACTATGTATCTTGGTATTGACCCCACTGGACCCTCACTTCATCTTGGCCATGCAACCGTACTTAAAAAGCTTGGAGAGTTTCAAGGACTTGGGCATAAAGCGATTCTTTTGATTGGTGATTTTACAGGAGTAATAGGGGACCCTACGGACAAAACTTCAGTTAGAAAAAAACTTACAAGAGAAGAAGTTTTGGATAATGCCAAACTTTATAAGGAACAGGCATCCGTATTCTTAAATTTCAGTGGGGAAAATTATGCTGAGATAAAATATAATTCTGAGTGGCTCTCTAAAATGTGTTTTGAAAAAGTGCTTGATCTTGCCTCAAACATGACAGTGGAACAAATGCTCAAGCGTGATATGTTTGAGGAGAGAAGAAAAGCAGATAAGCCAATTTATATCCACGAATTTCTGTATCCCCTGATGCAGGGGTATGACTCTGTTGCGATGGAGGTTGATGGAGAGATAGGGGGGAATGACCAGACATTCAATATGCTTATCGGAAGAACACTTATGAAACAAATGCTTAGAAAAGAGAAATTTGTAATGACAACAAAACTTATTGAAGATACAGTAGGAGCAAAAATGGGTAAAACTGAAGGTAATATGATTAAATTTACCGATAGTGAGAATGAAATGTTTGGGAAAGTTATGAGCTGGACTGACGAGACGATAACTCCTGGATTTGAACTTGCTACAGATATTTCTATTGACGAAATTGAAAAAGTAAAATCAGACTTAGAAAGTAATATAAAACCAAAAGATATTAAAATGAAACTAGCGGGAGAGATTGTTTCTATATATCACGGAAAAGATTCTGCAGAGAAAGCAAAAAATAATTTTATAAAAACTTTCAGCGACGGAGGAGTATCTGAAGACGCTGAAGAAATAGAAGTCGAAAAAGGTATACCACTTTACGATGCGGTTTCAAAACTTGTTGAATCAAAAACAGATTTAAGGAGATTGGTGGAAGCAGGTGCCGTGACAGAAATTGGAGGAAGTATAATAAATGACATTAATTTTAAAATAGAAAAAAATACGACGATAAAAATAGGAAAGAAAAGATTTTTGAAGGTAAAAGTTAAATAAGATTTCTTTCGGAGGCAATACAGGTAAGTCCTACAGCAATTGCATCAAATTCGTCGTCGTGCTCAATCTCTTTATCTATTGGAATAAGATTTTTAACCATTGCGATGACTTGTTTTTTATCACCGTGGCCGTTTCCGGTTGTCGCGACTTTTATCTGAAGTGGCGTGTATTCATATACATCCATTTTGTTTACTTTTGCAATGTATAAAAGTGCCCCACGAACCTCGCTAACCCGCGTCGCGGTTTTTTGATTCGTATTGAAAAAAAGTTTTTCAATCGCAAGCACACCTGGCTTATATTTTTTTATAATCCTTTCAACTTCGTCACTTATCTTTTTAAGTCGTTCCAAAAAAGGAAGCTCTGCAGATGTTTTAAAACAATCAGAATAAATAAGCTTTTCTTTATTATTAGTTTTTTCTAATATAGAAATTCCAACTCTCTCATATCCTGGATCTATAGATAATATAGTCATATGTACATAGTACATTTTAGGAAGAGGTTTTACTCCTTGACAAATAAAATAAAGCATGCTAAACTATCCACAGTTAGTACTTTAAGTGGCTAATATTATATTAGTTGCAAGTGTCGCTGATGGGATACTTGCAGGAAACCACAGAAAGAAGCCCTCCGGTTATGGGTGAGCACTCATTAGGGTTGTATAGGAATACATAACTATACAATAGGAGACATAGTAATGTGTCGAATTCCAAGTCAGGTTGACTTGGGCGCATGGGATGATTTCTCGGTCACTCATCCATGGAGCATAAACAAGGAATTGCTGTACCGAGGCACGTCGGAATCAAGCCAGTGTAGTGACAGTCTTACACATCGGAGCTTGTACGTAATGGGGCACGCCGGCAACTAGGGTCGAGTTGCAACTGTCTGACGCCCCAAGAGGAGCAAGAAGTTTTGTTTCCTCTTGGGAGTGTCATTATAATAAGAGTAAAAGAGATAGGATCACCAAAAATATGGTGATCTTTTTTATTTTAATGGTAATAAATATTGTGCTGAGGAATATAAAGTTAGAGTTAATCTTATAACTTATCTACACGTTTATATACACCCCCTGCACGTCGTCGTGGTCTTCAAGTTCTTCGATGAGTTTCATAAGTTTTTCACCATCTTCCTCTGAAATTGAAACGACTGTTTTGGGACTCCACTTCTCGTCAACTTTTTCAAATGCCCAAGCTGCCGCGCCTTGCGCAGCGAGTTGGGTTCCATGCTTGTTAAGTAAATATTTTATCTCCGCGGCAGTTCTGTTTCTACTGTCGGTGAGGCCTTCAATTATTATTGCAGAACCTCCTGGCCCGTAGGCCTCGTAAAGAACATTCTCCATATTCGCACCCCCTCCCTCTTTTCCTTTGGCTATCGCGCGATTGATGTTGTTCGAGGGCATATTTGCGGCGCGCGCCCTCTCAATCGCAAGGCGCACTCCAGGGGATTCTACATCACCCCCCGCTTTTTTTGACTCAACTTCAATAAACCGAACAAGTTTTGAAAATACTTTGCTTTTTTTGGCATCAGTAAGTGCTTTCTTGTGTTTTATTTTTGACCATTTGCTGTGACCAGACATAGTTTATAGTAATTTTTCCTGCATATTTTTTGGAACTTTATATCCTAAATGTTTGTATGCATGCTCTGTCGCAATGCGTCCGCGTGGAGTTCTCTGTAGAAGCCCGAGCTGTATAAGGTAGGGTTCATGCACCTCCTCAATAGTCGCCTGCTCTTCTGAAATGGCGGCCGAAAGAGTGTTTAACCCGACAGGTCCTCCGCTAAATTTGGTTATTATAATTTCAAGAATTTTTCTGTCTACTGAATTCAGTCCTAACTCATCAATCTCCAAAAGTGAAAGAGCCTTACCAACTTGTTCTTTTGAGAGAGTTTTTCTGTTTACTTGCGCAAAGTCTCGGCAGCGCTTCAGAAGATAATTAGCGACTCTTGGTGTGAAACGGCTGCGTTTTGAAATCTCGGAAATTGCCACATCACCAACTTCAACTCCTAAAATTTTAGAAGAGCGGTTGAGAATATCCTCTATCTCGTCCTGACTGTAGAAATTCAGACGAAATATTCCACCAGAGAATCGGGAGCGGAGTGGAGCGGAGAGAAGCGCAATACGCGTGGTTGCAGCAATTAATGTAAAGGCAGAAAGCTCAAGCTGGATTGTTCGCGCAGATGGACCTTTACCTATTATTATATCTATTGCTCCGGACTCCATTGCAGGGTAGAGAACTTCTTCAATTGTTTTATTAAGGCGATGAACTTCATCAATGAATAAAATGTCTCCATCACCAAGGTTTGTCAAAACCGCAGCCAGATCTCCAATCTTTTCAATTGCAGGACCAGAGGTTACACGCACTTGCACCCCGAGTTCTTTTGAAATCAAATGAGCGAGTGTTGTCTTTCCAAGCCCTGGCGGACCGTAAAACAAAATATGTTCCGGTGGATGACTACGCTCTTTAGCCGCGGTTAAGAGAATTCTCAAATTCTTTTTTATATTCACCTGCCCGACATACTCATCCCAGCTCTTCGGACGTAAGGTATTGTCCAGAGAAGGTTTGGAGTTGTTTTCAGAAAGGGACGGCTTCTTTTTTTGACTTGACATAAGCTATTTTTTATGCTACATTACATACAATCAAGAGCATGAATCTCTAAGCAAATCGATGCCCTTGTTAAGGACGTTTTGGTTCTGACTTTGGTTAGGTTCGCTCGAGCTATCCTCAAATGAGGTGCTCACTTTTAGTATCACTATTAAAAGCATTGCTTAGAGATTCATGATCTGGACTTGTCTCGCTATAGCAAGCGAAGCTTGCGGAGGCAAATCTTTTATAAAGGACCTTCAAGCTCCACAACTCTCTGAATTTCATCAAGCGACGTTACACCTTTTAAAACTTTCAAAACACCGTCTTGCTGAATTGTAAAAAGCTTCTGCTTTTTTGATGCGTCACTTATTTCACGTTCGCTCGCGCTTTTCTTAACAAGAACTTCAATATCTGAATCCATTATTATAGCTTCAAATATTCCAATTCTTCCTTTGTAACCTGTATTGTTGCACTCATCACATCCTTCCGCTTCCCAGATTTTTGAAATCTCCTCCGGAACACTTTTCTTCTCAACAATAGAATTTAAAATATTTTTAATTATTCCTTTTTTATCTTCATTAAGTAGAACTTCTTTTTTACATGCATCACAGAGTTTTCTTACAAGACGTTGCGCGATGACGATATTTACCGCGGAACTTATAACTTTAGGATTCACTCCCAGATCAACAAGACGGGGAAATGAGCCTGCCGCATTGTTTGTATGAAGTGTTGAGAAAACCAAATGCCCCGTCAGCGCAGCATTTATCGCAGTTCCCGCAACATCCTCATCTCTTATTTCACCAACCATTATTATGTCCGGGTCCTGACGGAGTGCCGAGCGCAATCCATTTCCGAAAGTATATTTTTTTTCGTCGACTTGCGTTTGTACTATCCCAGCAAGATGATATTCAATCGGGTCCTCAATCGTAATCACTTTTTTCTCAGGTGTTTGGATTTTTCTCAAAAAACCATAAAGTGTCGTTGTTTTTCCTGAGCCAGTAGGGCCTGTGGTTAAGATCATTCCGTTGGGCTTTTTAATTTCTTTTTCAAGGAAATCAAAGAGCTTTTTTTCTATCCCAAGTTCTTCCATGGAAAGAGCTATTGTTTCCGGATTTAGAATTCTTAAAACAACTGATTCGCCGTATGCGCCGGGAAGCACTGATGTTCTTATCTCAATATTATTTTGGTCAATGTGAACGGAAAATCTGCCATCCTGCGCTTTGTCTTTAATATTTATTTTAAGTCCTGAGGTGAGTTTTATTCTGGAGAGAAGAAGATTGAAAGTTTGAGTGTCAAGCTCTGTAATATCAATTAAAACACCGTCAAGACGATACCTCAGGCGTACAGAAAGTTCTGCTGGCTCAATATGAACATCTGATGCTCTGGATGAGAGCCCTCCAGCAAGAATTACTTCAAGTATCCTGGAAATCTTACGAGCTTTCTTCATTTGAAGAGTTTCTTCTATGAGTTTTTTTATATCATCTATATTTTTTAATTCATTTAAAATATTACTTATTTCATCTCCTGATATATCAAGAACACCAGCTTTTGTTTTCGTTGCAAAAGATATGTCAGCGTAACGCTTGATTGCGCGTTTTATACTACCTGATGATGCCATAAAAATCGTTGGTTTATATCCTCTATCCTCAAGCTTTTTTATTGCGGTTACAGCTTCTTCTTTATTTGGGGAGCGTATAGCAATGGAAAGTTTTTTGCCGATTTTATTAAAGATTGCCATTTCAGCACTTTTGGCGACATCCTCATTTATAAGTCCGAGAGCGTCGGTATTTATAGGTACGCGGGAAAGGTCAATATACTGCAATTTATACTTACTTGAGAGAATTTTTGCCAACTCCTCCTCCTCTTTTTTATGGAGTTCCTCTATCTTTTTATTAGATTTTGTTTCGTCAAAAGTGACCATTTCTTTCAATATAGCGTCTTTTTTATGAACTGACAATGTTGCTTTATGCATAAATTGTGTGGTTATCCTTACAAACAAAACAATAGGCCTAGCTATTTTTATAGCTAGACCTCATGGCACATTAATTATTTTACTCTAAAGAAAGTATTTTATTTTCAACTAAATCCTCATCTTCTTTGAGAAACTCTTCCAACTCCTTCTCAATATCAATTTGAATCTTCTCAATACTCTTCTCTTTTCTATTACTGCCACTGGCGATTTTACCAAAACCATCTACTATTTTTATTGTCATTTTAAGTGGAGAGATTACAACTCCACCGAAAAAACCAAATAAACCATATTTTTTTGCCCCCTTTGCTGGAGTTGTAACTATTTCTGTCCAACCGAACAACACATCCACAACACCTTCAATTCTATTTTCAATAGAACTCTTTTCTTGTTTCTGAATATTAATATTTATTTTATTTGAAGCTTGAGTTGTGTATGAAAATACTGTAAAAATGAAAATAATAAATATGTAATACAAAGCTCGTTTCATTATTCCCACCTCCCTCCTTCTAGATTTTAAAAAGATCTCTTTGTCTTAATTTAAATAATATCATTTTTTTAAAATATAAAAAAAGCCCAATCCATAAAGATTAGGCCTATGAGTGCTCAGACTGATTGTTTTAAAACAATTTTTACTATAAATCTTCTCCCGGCCAGCTGTCCACAATGTTCTTCTCTTTGAAAAATGTTACTAAATCAATAGCACCTATACCTGTACGTACGGCCGCTTTTGCCGCTCCAACACCAACATTAACCGGAAACAACACTTTGCCGGCCCATCCAGGTTTTGCTGCTTGTTGCATAGGGTAAATTGCCGTTTCCGTCCAACCAGCGACTATGCCAACTGACGATTTTGCTAAATTATCTTTTGGGTCCGCAGATGCTTTCTGCTGCATACTTGTAAAACCAGCTATAAATACTGTCAGTATTACTATAAATAGGATTTTTTTGAACATAACATTTGCCTCCTTTTTTATAAAACATTCTGAAAATTTTAAAAGAGCACTCCATAATTAGAATATGCTGATTCGGTCAAGAAGTCAATAATACGGTATATATTGACAAAATTGGTAGATATGATATAATGAATACAGACTTGAAATCTTATTTATATTTATAATCTATTTTTCTTTAAAGGAGGAAGTGATGAAAGTTAAATTTTTGGCTTTGTCAATACTTTTAGTAGTTGTGTTCGGGATGAGTGGGGGGTGTGTATATAATACAGGAAAGACAAGCACAGTAAGTTATTCCTGGCCCGTAAGGTCTTTTATTTATCCATACACAGAAGTTACTGTGAGCAACAATATGGAAGATGCTTATGTGGACATCAACTCCAGTGTAAGCAAAAAGTCAAATTTAGGCCCGGGGGATTATCATACTTTTGTTTTTCCAGGGAGCACAACTCGTAGAGTTGAGTATTCTGTAATTATTACAATCAAAAGAAAAGGAAAAGCGCCAAAGTCATACACGGAGAGAGTCCGAGTATCTAGGCGCGACAATGACGTAATCTCTTTTGAAGTAAGAGATTATGGAAGAATAAGGAAAAGAGGATGATGTACAAAAGGGGAGAGTCTAAAAAGATCTCCCCTTTTTTATGTTAAAATTATATTTATGACAGCAAAAAGTTTAAAGGAAACTGAAAAAATTGCAAAAGAATTTATTAAAAATCTTGTGCCTAACAAAGATACTGCTTTAGTCATTACTCTTTATGGGGAGCTTGGTTCAGGGAAAACAACATTTGTGAAATATATTGCCAAAACATTCGGACTTGAGAAAACCGTTACAAGTCCGACTTTTGTTATTGAAAAGATATATAAAATAGAAGATAAAAATTTTGATTACCTTATTCATATAGATGCATATCGCTTAAAGGAAGGAGAAGAGTTAAAGCAATTAGGTTGGAAAGAAATCTTAGAGAATCCAAAGAATCTAATTTTCATAGAATGGCCGGAAAATGTGAAAGATATATTACCTGAAAACAAACAGGAAATACACTTTAAATTCATAGACGAAAATACCAGGGAAATTAGTACTTGACAAATATATCTAAATATGCTATGCTATTCATAGTTAATTAAGTTCTTTTTATCTTTTTCACATTTAATCTCTTGAAAGGAGATCAAAAATGAAAAATATTTTGTTGGTTGTTATGTTGGTCGCAGTTACTTCTTTTTTCTCTGCTAATTCGTTTGCAGAGGGAAAATCTGACAGGGTCAAAGCTATTGAATCTATAGTGTCTTCATCTAAGGAGTTACATTTTACCCCAGAGGAAGTTCCAGGAAATTTGACTGCAGCTTGGATGTTTTTCGAATCAAAAGTAATAGAAGGTTATATTCTTGTTGAGACGATTAACCTTTACGAAAGGGTTGGATTTATTACAGCCAACGATGCTGATAAGTTCAAATATTTTGTAGACAAACTTATCAAAGTTCTCCAAGAAGCTTCTGACGATGTATTTGAAATGAGAAATGAAGCTATATCTAAGTCAGAAGAAAAAAAATCGTAAATAAGTATATTTTAATTAAGGGCCGGAACATGCTATCTATGTATGTGAAGGTCCTTTTTTTATTGCAAATTCTAATTTAGATTTTATGGTAAAATCATCATATGAACGAGAAAAAGAAAAAAAGATTAGTGCTTTTGGATGCCCATGCAATTCTCCATAGGGCATACCACGCACTACCTGATTTTACGTCAGACAAAGGCGAACCAACTGGCGCACTTTATGGCTTGTCTTCAATGCTTATGAAAATTATTGCCGACCTGAAGCCTGACTACTTGGCTGCATGTTATGATTTACAGGAACCTACATATAGACATGAAGTTTACGAAGACTATAAAGCAGGACGCCCCAAAACAGATGATGAACTCATAGCACAAATGGATCGCTCAAGAGATATTTTTGAATCATTTGGTATTCCTATTTACGAGAAGGTGGGCTTTGAAGCAGATGATGTACTGGGAACTATAGTAGAGCAGGTTAAAGACAAGAAAGATATTAATACTATAATCGCCTCTGGCGACATGGATACGCTTCAGTTGGTGAATAATAAAAAAGTGTGCGTCTATACGCTCAAAAAAGGAATTAAAGAAACAATTGTCTATGACGAAAAGGGCGTTGAAGAGAGATTTGGCTTTAAACCTGAGTTTTTAATTGACTATAAAGGTCTTCGCGGAGATCCTTCTGACAATATTCCTGGAGTTGTCGGAATTGGAGAAAAGACCGCAACGGAGTTGATACAGAAATTCGGCACCATTGAAGATATTTACAAAATACTCAAGAAAGATAAGAAAAAGTTTGAAAAAGCTGGTATAAAACCTCGCATTGTAGGTATTTTAGAGGAAAATGAAGAAGAGGCTCAGTTCTCAAAAATGCTTGCAACAATCCGCCTTGATGTGCCTATAAAATTTGAAATACCTAAAAGAAACTGGAATCAAGCACTTGAAGTGAACAAGATTCTTAAACTTTTCAAAGAACTTGGCTTCAGAACACTATCGCAAAGAGCCCGAGATGCTTTCGGTATTTCTTCTAGCAATGAGAATAAAACTAATCCAAAGCCCGACCTTGGACTTGAGTCGAAAAAAGAGGAAATTTCAGAATTAGAAATTAAAAAAATTACAATTGCACTTTGGCTCTTGAAATCAGACATCACAAATCCGACAATTGAAGATATTCTGCAGTTTGCAAACACTGATTCATTTGAGGATGCGGAGGAAAAAATATTAGCTGAAATAAAAAAGCAGAAACTTGAAAAAGTTTACAAAGAAATTGAACTTCCACTCATTTCCATAATTGAAAAAATGGAGAAAAGAGGAATCACAATCGACATTGCATATTTAAAAAGTCTTTCAGAAGATTACCATAAGAAACTCTCTGCAATAAAGAATAAGATATATAAACACTCTGGTGGTGAATTTAACATCAACTCGCCAAAACAGCTCGGCGAAGTTTTGTTTGATAAGTTAAGCCTAACTCCTAAGAATCAAAGAAGAACTGGAACAGGCGCGCGCTCAACTCGAGAATCCGAACTTGAGAAAATGTCCAATCTGCATCCTATTGTAGGTGAAATACTTTCATATCGGCAATTACAGAAACTTCTTTCAACTTATATAGACAACATTCCGCATCTTCTAGACGATGAAAATCATTTGCACACAACATTTCTGCAAACAGGGACAACAACAGGAAGGATGTCATCACAAAATCCGAATCTACAGAACATTCCTATACGGACGGAGCTTGGGAGGAATATAAGAAATGCATTTGTTGCAAGAGATGGATATAAACTTGTCGCTTTTGATTACTCCCAGATTGAACTTAAAGTAGCAGCTTTTCTCTCGCATGATGAAAAGTTGATTAAAAATTTCAAAGAGGGTGGAGATATTCACACTGAAGTTGCGTCAGAAGTCTTTAATGTACCAATAGATAGGGTTGACGAAGAAATGAGGAGGGAGGCAAAGGTGATTAATTTTGGTATTCAGTATGGGATGGGAGTCAGTGCACTTCGGGAAAGTCTCGGGACGACGCGTGCTGAAGCACAGAAATATCTTAATGAATATTTCAAAATTTTCTCCGGACTCGCTCACTATATTCATGAAACAAAGCTAGACGCCGCAAGAGATGGCTTTACAGAAACCTATTTTGGAAGGAGGAGACACTTTGAGGGGATCAATTCCAGAATCCCTTATATTAAGGCTGCCGCTGAGCGTATGGCGATAAATGCTCCGATTCAGGGCACACAGGCAGACATTATCAAGATTGCAATGTCGCGTGCTGACAGATATATTATGGAGAATAATCTTTCAAAAGAAGTTACTCTTCTTTTACAAGTTCATGACGAACTTGTATATGAGATAAAAGAAGAAAAGGTAAAAGAGATCTCAAATGAGATAAAAAAAATTATGGAATCAATAATTGACCCTAAAGAAATTTACGGAATTAAACTTAAAGTGGATGTATCCATGGGCTTCAATTGGGGAGAAATGAAAAAATTATGATATATCTTTTATATGGTACAGATACAATAGAATCGCGAAAAAAATTGCATACGCTTTTGAATAGTATGTTTGTAAAAAAACCGGACGCATCTTTTATACGCGTTGATACGGAGAATTTTGATGAAGAAAGAATTACTGAGTTTATAGGAGGACAAGGACTTTTTAAAAATAAATATGTAATTGTTTTTGACAATTTATTTGAGGAAAAACAGATGAAAGATGCGATTTTGAAAAAATTAAAAGAGATTTCACAGTCACAAAATATTTTTATTTTCCTTGAAGAGAAATTAAACAAGACGGAACTTAACAGGTTTAAAAAATACGCAGAGAAGATACAAAAGTTCAGTAAAAAAAGTATAGTTGAAAAAAAGAAGTTTGATATATTCTCACTAACTAATGCTTTTGGCAGAAGAGACAAGAAAGGACTTTGGGTTTTGTATCAGAAAGCAAAACTAAATAATGTTTCAGATGAAGAAATTCATGGAATTTTATTCTGGCAGATTAAGAGTATAATACTCTCTTTGAATGCACAAAGTGCTATGGAATCAGGGCTTAACCCATTTGTATTCAGAAAATCCTTTGGATTTCTGAAAAACTATTCTGAAAGTGAACTTAAAAAGTTTTCCAACTCACTTGTATCTTTGTATCACGATACCAGAAAAGGAATACATGAAATGGACACGGCACTAGAGAGATTTATTTTAGGAATATAATTGTCCGCCCAGTAGGACTCGAACCTACGACCCTCTGCTTAAAAGGCAGGTGCTCTACCAAACTGAGCTATGGGCGGTTAAATTAAGACAAGAAAAATAATACCACTATTATAGAGGTAAATCAAACGCGAATGCGCCTGCTCCAGAGAAAATAAGAGATAAAGATGCAACAAGCATAAGAATGTAAAACATTTTACTGTATTTTGCCACCTTATTCAGATCTTTGTACAGCCACTTTACAAACAGTGCGTCAATTGCAATCAAGACTCCTGCGATTGCGGCAATCTGCGTCAGAAATCCTGCTATAAGAAAAAAACCAGTGATAATTTCAAGTATTCCGCCGAACCATACAATGGATATTGCCAATTTAGGCCATCTGTTTGCAACTTGATTTGTAGCCGTAACTCTATCTTTGAATAAATAAGAATATCCTATCCAAAGAAACATTAGGCCGACTGTGATGCGGATTAAAAATGGCGAGAGAAGCCCTAAAAACAATAGATTTGGAAATGTATTTAACATTAGTAATATTGTAGCATTTGTATATAATATTTTCTATGGCTAAAGCTTGTTTAATACTTCATAACATTAGAAGCGTTCATAATATCGGCGCTATTTTTAGAACTGCAGATGCTGCAGGTATTTCAAAAATTTATCTAACTGGCTATACACCTACGCCCGTGGACCGTTTTGGGAGAGCAAGGAAGGATTTAGCAAAGACTGCGCTTGGCGCGGAAAAATCTATAGAGTGGGAACATATTAAATCAATAGATTCTCTTATAAAAAAAATCAAAAAAGATGAATTTAAAATAATCGCAGTTGAACAGAGAGAAAATGCAATTGATTACAAGAAACTTAAAATAAAATTTCCTACAGCATTTATTTTCGGAAATGAAGTAAAAGGACTCTCAAAATTAATTTTAAAAAAGTGTGATCAAATTGTGCAAATTAAAATGCTTGGCAGAAAAGAATCACTCAATGTTTCTGTTGCAGTAGGAGTTTTTATTTTCAGAGTTCTTAATATTTAATAAGTGTATATATCTACAATCTTCCCTTCATTATCCAGAAGCCGTATGATTTCGCGCTTTTCCCTCCATATTTCCCCGCTTCTTCCAAGGAAAACTCTCCACTCATCTCCTATAAAATCTAGATCATTTCTATGGTTTTTTACGCACCCCGTGTAGTTTATATTTTTCGATATGAACTCACTGCAACTATTCGTCGTCCCTAAGGGAAGCGCATCAATGGGCATCTCGCACCAGCTAAGACTTTTTACAATGTCCTTGCAAGTAAAATCACTTGGTGGCATGTTTGCGAATTTATCAAATTCATCCAACGGACTTGGGCAGTTCTTTCTCAAGCTCGGCGAGAAATCTTGAAATTGCTCAAAATATCCTACACATTTATTCATCTTAAATGATGCGCCTATTGGAGAACGGCCGGTTGAAATGATTACTTCCTCCCCTGCTTTAAGAGATATCGGTGGCTCGGCATTTATAACACCCGACCTGAACACCTCAACCGCTCCGCCTATAACCATCTTCTTTTTTGAAATCATACTTTCAAGTTTCCATCCCGTAATGGAAATATTTTCTGCATTTCTCCGTGAAGCTGACAGAATTACATACTCTTCCTGAGCGGAATCCTTTTTTGGTCCTGAAGCTTTTTTTCCAATTGTTATTTTATCTTCGTATTTTGAAAATTCCCCCCGCGCCTGTATATCTTCCAGTTCCTCTGACACTTCATCTAAATTGTTCCTTACTTTTTCAATAGAAACTCCAAACTTTCCGTATTTCTCGCCTGATCCAAGCGGAGGAGGAGGCTTCAAGAATATTCCTGTATCAAGGCGCTCTCGCTCTGGCCCACCTGTAAAAAGCCAGACAATACCAAGTCCCGTTATTATAAGTATTACCAATATAAGGTCTCCTTTTGCTCCCACGATATTTTTATTTATTAATTAATAGACGGAGTTCTTCTCTTGCGACCTCAGCGTCGCTCCACGGTGTTTTTTTACCATTTGACTCCATTATATAAGGGTCGGTTCCTTTTCCTGTTATCAATACTATATCGGTTTTTTCTGCAGATGTTAATGCTTTTTTTATTGCCTCTCTTCTGTCAATTATTATCTCAGGGTTATTTTTAATTATCCCTTCCGCCACATTTTCTATAATTCGCACAGGGTCCTCGTCATAAGGGTCTTCGTTTGTAAGAATTATATGCTTGCAATAATTATCAGCAATCTTACCCATCTCAGGCCTTTTCCATTTATCTCTTCCTCCACCGGTGCTTCCAAGGACACAAATTTTCTCTGATTTGCCGAATGCTTTGCAGAGTTCTTCTAAAGATTCTTTTGTATGTGCGTAGTCCACTATCACGGTAAAATCCTGCCCCTCGTCTATTCTCTCAACTCTGCCTTTAACTCCCTCAAATTTTTCAAGCGTGTTTTTTATAATATTAAAACTTATATTTTGGCTTTTTGCAAAGTTTATTGCGGCAAGTACGTTGTATATACTGAATGTTCCGACGAGTTTTAAGTGAATTTTCAGTCCGTCAAATGTTATTTCTGTAAATTTTTCAGAAAGAATATACGGCTCAGCGTTTTTAAGAGAAAACGGTATTTTATTTTTAACCAAGACTTTCAAAAACTTCTCGCCGTATTTGTCGTCACTGTTTACTATCACTATCTTATTTTTCTTTGGAGAGTTCTCAAGAGAGTGCGCTATTTTTAATTTTGCATTCAGATAGTTTTCAAACGAGCCATGCGATTCAATATGCTCGGGCGCGATGTTAGTAAATATAAGTGAGTCAAGCGCGATGAATTTATGCCTGAACTGCTTGGCACCTTCTGATGTCATTTCTATTACTGCATATTTGCAATGTGCATTTACCGCACTGTAGAGAAATCTTTGTATAAAAAATCGCCCTGGCATTGTCATTTTAAAAAGATTTTTTTCTTCTTTATTTCTGATTTTGAAGCGAATTGTGTTTAGAAGTGCGACTTTTTCTCCAGCGTTTTCCAGGATGGCGTTTATCAATTCTGTTATCGTTGTTTTTCCTTTTGTTCCCGTTACACCTATGATAAAAATTTTTCGCGAGGGAAATCTATAATATAAGGCTCCAAAAAATGCCATTAAAAAGTGATATACAGGCTGAACTGTATGGAAAATCTTTGTCGGAATGATTTTCTTCCCCAAACTTAAAATATTTTCTATCATGTTTGATTGCCGAGTATTTTAAGTACCTCTTTTAGTCGGTCGCTTGCCCCAACAGTTCCTTTACCGATTTTCTTCATTGCCTCACGTGCTTCTCTTGTTGAGTATCCAAGAGCCTGAAGAGCTTCAAGCGTTTCTATTTCATCTTTAATCATTGAGCTGTCGCCCCTGCTCTCTGTTGAGTCGAGTTTATCTCTAAGCTCAATTATAATTTTCTCCGCGCTCTTTCGGCCAATACCTGAGACCTTTGTTAAATATGTACTTTCGCCTGAGGATACAGCGGTTTTAAGAGTTGAAACATCCGCGACAGAGAGAATTGCAAGCCCCGACTTTGGGCCTATTCCTGATATTGATATAAGCATCTCAAAAAACTTAAGCTCTTCATTTTCCAGAAATCCATAAAGATCAAGCGATGTCTCACGGACAGCTAAGTGTGTTTTTAGTGAAATCACAGGACTTCCAGAATCGCGGATCTTCTTTATTGTCTCAATCGTCATATTGACTTTATATCCTACGCCACCTACAAGAAGCACAATGGAATTACCTGTTATTTCAGCTATTTCTCCTTTAAGCTGGGCAATCATGGGTTAAGTATGAAGTATTAGGTATTAAGTATCAAGTATACTACCTAAACCTTGCATTTTAAGATTATTGCTGATAAAGTACTGAAAAGCTAATTAGTTAATGAAGCTAAAAGCTATAAGCTAGAATATGGCAATAACAAAATCGGCAAAAAAGGCAATAAGAAGCTCAGCGCGGAAGCGCGTTTTTAATCTGCGTCGGATGAATACCCTAAGGGATACGGTAAAAGAAATAAGAAAGCTTGCTGGAGATAAAAAGAAAGAAGAAGCAACAGCTCTTCTTGGGAAAGCGTACAAAGCGATTGACAAAGCGGCAAAAAGGGGAGTTATAAAGAAAAATACTGCTGCACGCAAAAAATCCCGCCTGATAAAATTTATAAATAATTAAAGTGCCCTCCTGTAGTTTAATGGATAGAACGCGGGCTTGCGGAGCCCGTAATACAGGTTCAATTCCTGTCAGGAGGATAGCATTAAAAGCCGAAGAATTCCATGATTTTCTGCACGAGAGATTCACTATCTTCTTCTTCAACTAAATATTCTAAAAGATAATTGCGCACATCATTTGGAGATACATCCTCTATTGGGATAATAATATGAGGAGCAAGAAGTTTTTTTGATTTTATTAAAAGCTTTGGAGCTGTATTTTCATCTACATCTTCAACCCAGAATGATTCCAATGATGAATATGGATGCAGGACATTGCCGATGACGATGCCACGCTGAATTATTTTAAAGTCTACACGGTTTGGTCTTTTTGATGCATGTATTCCAAGCACAAAAGCGCCGAGTAAAATTACGATTGCAAACAATATATTGTTGAAAATAATTGCCATTACTGCTCCGGCAATAGCAACAATTCCTAGAGCCCAGAACCAGTCGGAATTTTTATGTATATGCTCATGCTCAAACGCACTCCACTGAAGTTGTATTGCCATAGTGTTTTTAAATTAAGATTTGATTGTATTTATACACCCTTTAGAATAATTATATATTATCTATCTGAAGGCAGAAAGATATTGTGTAAGAATTGCTCTGCACGTATATATATATTATCATGCAATGTTTTGAAAACAAATTTCTTTTGTTGAATTGTTGTATAAGTGATATAAAGTATAGATATGAACAAAATCGAGAGGAGGAAAGAAATACTTCTTACTATCCCATTTTTCCTAATTATTATTTTTAGTATTTTAATGGGGTATTTTTCTTTTATCGAAGCGTTTAAAAAAGCAAGAGTCGTTGGCATAGATGAAATAGCAAGACGGGCAGATGATCTCCCTCCGCCGATTGAAAGAGACTATTCAGAGCGCGTTAAAATAGAACTTGAAGTTATTTCGGAAATAGCAGAATTTGACAACGGAAAGACATTTGAATATTGGACATACAACAGAAGGGTTCCAGGACCATTTGTCCGTGTGAGGCAGGGAGATATAGTTGAAGTTCAACTGACGCATATTCCCAAAGATTCGCCTATGAAAGGTCATTCGCATGATCTTTCTCGCGTCAGATCAAATCCACAAGATGTTCACATAAAAGCTGGCCAAGGAGAACATTCGGTTGACTTCCATGCGGCGCTTGGCTTTATGGGTGGTGCAGAATTAATAAAAGTTGCACCAGGGGAGACAAAATCTTTTGAGTTTAAAACAACACGTCCAGGTATTTACATTTATCATTGTGGAAGTTCCCATGTTCCAACACATCTTGCACGCGGAATGTATGGAATGATACTTGTTGAGCCTGAAGGTGGGCTGCCTAAGGTAGATAAAGAATATTATGTAATGCAGGGTGAACTTTATACTAAAGGTGATTTTGAAGATAAAGGATTTCAAGAATTAAGCAAGAAAAAACTATTAAGAGAACAACCTGAATACTACATATTTAACGGCCGTATAGGAGCACTTAAAGGAGACAGGGCACTTACTTCAAATACTGGAGAAACCGTAAGAATATTTTTTGGCAACAGCGGGCAAAAAATTTCAAGTTTTCACATAATTGGCGAAATATTTGATTCTGTATATACACAAGGAGATCTAACATCACCTCCTCTTAAAAATGTGCAAACAACCCTCATCCCTGCAGGGGGTGCTGTTGTGGTTGAAAAAACAACGGAGGTTCCAGGGGTATTACATTTAGTTAGCCATACCCTTGCAAAGGCAATTGATAGAGGTGCAATAGGTGAACTTATAGTTTCAAAAGAAGATCGGCCCGACCTTATAAAAACCTTAGAATAGGACAATAAAATGAATATGGATATTAATATGTCGCAGTAGGATAACTTTATTGCTATTCTAAACCTCAATATGAGATAATTTCTTTAAAGGCACAGGCTTCTTATAAGAAGTCTAATGGTCGAAAATGATTGTTAGATAATATTTAAAGTTTTATATTTATGAATGGTATTTCAAAATTAAAATCAATTATTATCACTGTTATTGTTATTGACTTGATCTTAGTATTTCCGGTAATGCTTTCTTATGAGAAAGTTGGTACATTTTTTAATGTAAGCCCAAATGGGATACCTGAAGTATTCGTGACTCTTTTAGTAGAGATTACTCTTCTTGTTATGACAGCATTAGTGGCATATTTGGTAGCGCGTATATTTAAAGGAACTGTATTTCAGTCAGCATTTTACTTTATAGCATGGGGTGTACTACTCTACGGTGTTGGAGATACCCATATTCTTGTATGGATGTATACAGGAGTAGAGGCATTCCCTTCATTTTTAGGACCAGCAGGATCATCGATTGCACACGCGCTTGGTGTAGGACTTGGATTTATTCTTGTAATTTTGGGATTGTATAAGCTTGCAAAAGCTCGCGGTAAAATAGGAGCGAGAACGGTATAATTTATTCCTAATTTCACATGCTTTAAATACACACAACATATCGTTGTGTGTATTTTGTTTCAGAAGAGTATCTTTTTATGATAGATTTAATGTATCATTAAGTATGATAAAAAATAATATTTATTTGATAATAGCCGGAATATTTGCATTTGGGATTATAAATGCAGCGATGTTTTATTTATATCCTGGCAATTTTTCAACGATTGCTTATGTAAGTTTTCTAATAATACCGCTTGTTGTTGCGATTATAATTGTGTTCATAAAATTCTCTTTTTTATTTACCTCGCGGATTTCAGAACAGGAAGATGAAAAAAAACTACTTCGCGAGCGTCAAAAAGAAATAGTTGAGAATATGGTAGAGGGGCTTGTAGTGCATGACAAATCAGGGAAGATTCTTGCAGTTAATGGCATGGCAGAGAAATTTTTGGGAGTATCTAGCTCCGAAATTCTATACAAGACTTCCGCTGAGTTATTAAAAAAATCCTCTTTATTCAAGGCCATATTTGAGAAACCTTATTTTGAGAATGAAGCAGAGCATTTGTTTAAAGATAAATATGGAAAAGAATATGTATTTAAAATAATAAGTGTGAAATTAAGTGAAAAAAGAGGTGAAATACTAAAAATAATACGAGACATTTCAAGAGAGAAACATCTAGACAAAATGAAATCGGAATATTTGACGATAATATCACATAAATTCTTGACACCTTTGAATGAAATAAAATGGACAGCCTCAAACTTTTTGGATGACAATATTAAAAATAACAATAAAGAGAGACTTGCCAAAAACATAATAAACAGCACCGATAGATTAGTAGAACTTACATCACTTCTTCTACGTGTTACTGAAATGGAGGAAGGAAGCTTTATATATAAACTAGAGTCTGTTAATATGCAGACGATTGTTGAGAATATAATCCAGGATAGAAAAGATGACATTAAGAAAAAAAAGATATCAATAGTATTTCATAAACCAAGCACCACATTCCCAAATGTCCCAGCAGACAAAGATAGAATAAAAATTGTTATTGATAATTTTATAGACAATGCAATAAAATATACTCCAGATGGAGGTAAAATAAACATTCAATTGGAAAAGAGTGGTAAAGATATAAAATTCAGCATTAAAGATAATGGTATTGGCATATCAAAGAAAGTACAATCAGATATATTTTCAAAATTTGTTAGAGACAAGAGAGCTATAGAAATGCATACTGAAGGGTCAGGACTCGGGCTTTTCATTGCCAAAAATATAATTGAAGAACATAGAGGCAAAGTTGGATTTATAAGTGAGGATACAGGAGGTTCAACATTTTTCTTTATACTACCTAGAGATAGGAAATAGAAATCATCTAATCCTTTTCTGCTAAAAAGGTCTTGACCTTTTTAATAATATTTTCAGGGGTACTCTGCACTTTTATTATATAATCTTTAGCTCCGAGAGATGTCGCTTTGTCTATGCTTTCTTTATCGTAAAGATTTGAAACAACAATTATCGGCGGAGCATTTGTGATGTCTTTTGTTTTTTCTAAAAGATCAAGGCCGTGCAGTTTCGGCAGAATAAGGTCAAGCAAAACAACATCAAAGCTATCGCTTTTTATTTTCTTCAACGCATCTTCTCCGTCGGTTGATATCTCAATATCAAAACCTTCTTTCTTGCTTTCTTTTATAAGCATTTCTAGAAGAAAGTTATCGTCTTCCACTATCAATATTTTAGACATGCCCTTATTGTATGGTATTTGGGGATTGATGGCAATCAGGCTGTGTGACTTAGAAATATTGGCGGTGTATTCTATAGATTTTATAAAAAGCCGAAAAGTTTACCGATAAAGAATATATAGATGACGATATACATCGCTCCCTCGTAAACATGAATCTTTCTTGAAATACCAGAGATGATAAAAAGAAAAGTGGCAACAATTAAAACTGGTATGCCAAGTGTAAAAGTTTGCTCATCTAAAATTAAAGTCTTGAAGAGTCCAGGGATACCGATTACAAGAAGTATATTAAAGACGTTAGAGCCAAAAATATTTCCAAGCGCGACCTCGGGTTTCTTCTGCCAAGCAGCCTTAATAGAAACAAGAAGTTCCGGCAAAGATGTTCCAAGTGAAACAGCGACAAGCGAGATAACACCAGCACCAATGGCCAAAATTTCAGACAATTTTATGACAGAATCTATGAGATATTTAGCGCCAATGGCTAAACCAAGAACACCAATTATGAGGAACAAAATATCTTTGCCAGTAACTTTTGGTCTTTGGATGGCTTCCTTTTTTGGACCAGTTATGTGTTTTCTTCTATCAGACCGTGTTGATAAAACTTCAACTTCTTCTTCATCGTCTTTATGTAAAATTGTATATAAAAGGTAAATAACAAAAAGAACCAGCAAAAGAATTGATTCACCAAGCACTATTTGGCGGTCCCATACAATACCAAGAAAAAGCGCTGTGGAAACAGCCAACAAGGGTAAATCGACATCAATAAGATTTTTAGTAACCGTAAGGCGACCGCCAACTACCGCGGAAATTCCTACAATCAAAAGAATATTAGCAATATTTGAACCTATTGCATTTGCTGTTACTATCTCAGTAACACCTCTAAATGTGGCGACAAGAGATGAAATAAGTTCTGGAAAGGAAGTGCCAAGTCCGACGATAACGACACCTACAATAAATGGTGAAAGCCCGACGGCAAGACCTATTTTCTCAGCGCTTCCCAATAACCAATCTGCACCTTTTACAAGCACAGTTATAGAAATAATAAAAACGATTATCCAAAATATAAGCATAAATTTTTATTTAATCTAACATTTATGTGTATCTGACTCTCCTCAAAACTCTGAAATTTTTAAATTGGCGGAGAGGGTGGGATTCGAACCCACGAAGGAGTTTCCCCCTTAGCTGTTTTCAAGACAGCCGCCTTCAACCACTCGAGCCACCTCTCCAATATTTATGATTGAGGATCAGCTTCTTCTTTAAAAGAATTTTTCCCTCTCTTTGCAATAAGAAATATATATACTATTTCAAGAATTGCAAGCGTATTTACCACAAGAAGAATAATGAACCACCACTTCTGACCCTTGCGTGCAGAAAGCCAAAGTGAATATCCCTTCCACGGCAATACCCATACCAAAGCCAGAATCAAAAGCATATTTGTATTTGAAAATATATCTATCATATTCATATACTAAAACAGATTTCTAATCTGAACAAGTTTTTGCTATGCTATGGCAATGGGTGAATTTATGAAAATCTCTTTAATGGTTTTTTCTGCGCTGACTTTTGCATTTACTTTGTTCACGATGTTTATATGACGAATATAAATTCAAAGAAAATTTTAGGTGTTGATTTTGGCGCAAAAAGAGTTGGAATAGCCATTTCAGACGAAAATGGCAACTTTGCCTTACCAAAACTTGTTTTGAATAATGACAAGAGTTTGTTGGAAAACATTGGGGAAATTATTAAGAAAGATAAAGTCATTGAGATAGTAATAGGGGAATCAACTGACTATAAAGGAAAGGAAAATCCTATAATGAAAGATGTTAAAGAATTTGCCAAAGAACTTGAAGGGAAATTAAATCTGCCTATCAGTTTCGAACCAGAATTTCTTACAACACACCAGGCAAAGAATATTCAAGGGAAGGGAGAGATGACAGATGCATCAGCGGCGGCTCTCATACTCCAGAGTTTTTTGGATAAACGTAACGTGGAAAAATGTCGGGGAGAGTTTAAATAATATGACTAAATTAAAAATCAAAATCCGCGATTGGATGATAAAACATGCTGGAAGCACGCACGCAAAGAGCTGGCTATCCTTTTTTTCGTTTACAGAGGCATCTTTCTTCCCCGTGCCACCAGATTTTCTACTTATAGCAATACTTGGGGCAAAGCAAAAACGCAAGTGGTTCTATTATTCACTTTTGACTTCAATATGGTCTGTGATTGGTGGAGCTTTCGGCTACGTCATAGGGTTCCTTCTTTTCGACAGTGTCGGACAGTTTCTAATCAACGCATATAATCTTGAACAATATATTTCGACCATTCAGGAATTGTTTGCACAAAATGCTTTTTGGGCGATTTTTATCTCAGGGTTCACTCCAATTCCTTATAAAATCTTCACAATCTCCGCGGGTTTCTTCGGCATCAATTTTCTTATATTTATAATCGCGTCAACCATCTCCCGCTTTATGCGCTTCTTTGCGGTCGGATACATTATGAAAGTTTTCGGGGACGACATGAGCAAGTTTGCATTCAGATATTTCAATATCTTGACACTCATTTTCGCACTAGGCATTATAATATTTATTATCACACTCAATATCTTTTAATAAATGCTAAAGGGCAACTCTTAAAACCCACTCTCTTGTGCGGCCTCTCTTTCAGAGATTTGAATAATTTCAAGTTTCTGAAAGGGAAAGTTCCCGATTTGTTCTTTAATAAATTTTATTTTTTCGGAGGATTAAAAGTGAAAATCAAGAACGATTGGATTAAATATAAAGATTTTGAAAAAATTTTGGATAATATATGCAACTATGTTAAAAAGAATAAACTATTTATATAAAATAGCTAAATTAAGTCATCCAGACTTACTGAACACAGCTATTGACAAATAATGTAGATATGTTATGTTTTCAACATAAGTATCTTAAAAAGAAGGAAATAATTTTATTTCTAGCCAAAGAGCTAGAGAAAGAAATCTAACTTTTTAGGAGAAAAAAAATGACGTAAATTATAAATAAGTCCTACTGGGCGGAGGCACGCAAACGTCTCGGCAACAGAAGTGCAGAGTTGAGGTCTCTTTAAAAACCTCTCTGTATCAAGATGTCTATCTTGACTGATGAGCTTAAAAGAGCGAAACAGAATGTTCTTTGAATTAAATAAAAATTATCATTTCTTTTAACTTTTTTGAAAGGAGATTTAAAATGAAAACCAAAGACGGTAAGGTAACAACTCTAAAAGCAGGTGACCGCATTGTATTTCATAAAGAAGGTACAGTTAGTTTTTGTCGTCAAACAGATTTTTTAATTTGTCGTCAAACAGATTTTTTAAGTATTTCTCTTTGTGTTTCCAGTGATGACGATAAGTTTTTTATAGGTAATTCAATTACAAAAAATAAGAAATTATGTTCACAAATAGCTGATCTAATTGCAGTATCAAATGGGTTAACATGCTGTAGAGTTGATGATAGAGTCGACCATTTCACTTGTGAAATGATGTAAAAAAAGGGGGCGGAGAAGTTTTACAACAAAAGGTAAAATTTCGTCCGCCTTTTGTTGTTTTTTTCTATATTATATTGATATCAAATGAAAATACTATTTGTCTGCAGAGGAAATATGTTTAAGAGTCAGGCTGTAGAAATACAAATAAACAATATTTGCTTTTAATAAAATAGACAGCAGGATATAATAAATACAATGGAATCTGCAAAAGAGAAAAGTTTTTTTACAAGAGTCTTCCCAACTCCAAAGTTTTTGGCGATGCCAGCCGTTGGAATTGATATATCGGACGATTCAATAAGGTTTGTTGAGCTTGTAAACAAAAAAGAGGGCAAGATACTTTCCAGATTCGGCGAGTATAAGATTCCAGCCGGGCTGGTTTTAAACGGTGAAATACAAGATGTGGAAAAACTTTCAGAAGAACTCAAAAAGATAAAAGAAGAAAACGATATAGAATCCATACGCGCCTCGCTTCCAGAGGAAAAAGTCTATTTATTCCAGACTCATATTCCAGAAGATGCGAAAGAAGATCAAATAAGAAGTATTTTGGAGTTCAGGCTTGAAGAGCATGTACCTTTATCTCTTAAGGAAGCAGTTTTTGATTATGAGATTATTAATAGACAAGACTCAAAAGAACATATTGATGTCAGTGTTGCAGTGTATCCGAAGAAAACCATTTCTAAATACACATCTGCTTTTAATAAAGCCGAAATGCTGTCTTTGTCTTTTGAAATTGAAGCGCAGGCAATCTCAAGAGCTGTAATAAGGGAAGGAGACGACGGGACATATATGATTGTCAGCTTTGGAAAAATGAGAACAGGTCTTGCGATAATAAGCGACGGCGTACTTGCTTTTACTTCAACGCTCGAGGTTGAAGAAGAAGGTCTTTCAAAAGCGATTATGAAGCATCTTTCCGTGCCGGAGAGCGATGTCGCCCGCATAAAAAGCAAGGAAGGGCTTGTCGGAAGTAAAAGCAATAAGGCACTCTTTACCGCGCTTTTAGATGTAGTGGAGACGCTGAAAGATAATATAGATAAGCATTACAGATACTGGCGGACCCGTGTGGATGAAAAGGGAAACAGGGTTGAACAGATTGAAAAGATAATTCTCTGCGGGGAAAACTCAAATCTTAAAGGGCTCCCGGAATATTTATCCGGAGCACTTAAAATTCCAGTAGAGCGAGCAAATGTCTGGATCAATGCTTTCTCATTTGATGATTTTATACCAGAGATGACTCGCTTTCAGTCTCTTTCATATGCAGCAGCCATCGGCCTTGCGCTTAGAGAAACTAATTAAATATGCGAAATCTATTGTCACAGGAGGATAAAAAAATACTGTGTAGCGAATATAAGCTTCGTATTGCGATAATGGTGCTCATGTTTTTATTTTTTACGATTTTAGCCGCAGGAGCACAGCTTATACCATCATATTTTATATCAGAGTCAAAAGAGAGTGCGACAAGAGAACACTCGGATATTATAAAAGAATCGGTTGCAAAAAGAGAGCAGGAGGTATCAAGCACTGTTTTGCTTGAAACGAAAGAAAAATTGAAACTTCTCTCATTTGACGAAAAGAATATTTCTTTAAAGGATCTCTTTGAGAGAGTTTTGGACAATAAACTCGGTGGAGTCGGAATAAACGGTATATTTTATAAAAAAAGCCAATTTGGAAAAGAAACAGAAATGCTTGTGACGGGGGAAGCGGATTCTAGAGAGTCACTTCTTGAATTTAAAAAACTTCTTGAGAGGGAGAAGCAGTTTAGAGATGTAGAACTTCCGGTATCCAATCTTGCCTCTGATCGTGATATTAAGTTCTCGATAAAAATAACCGGCAATTTTTAGTATGGAATATTCGTCAAAAACAAAACAAACTCTTCTAACATCCTTAGTTCTGGTAATTGTAGTTTCTGTTGCTTATATTATGTTGTTTCTTAATATAAAAGAAAAGAATAATAATATTTCGGTTCTTCAAAATGAAGTTGACAGCACTCTCCAGAGGGAAATCAAGCTCCGCTCGGTAAAGAATCTTATAAACGATACTCAGAAGGAGAGAGAAAAGCTGAATTTATATTTTATCGCTGATGATAAGATAGTCAATTTTATTGAAGATATAGAAGAAGTTGGTGCTTATTCAGGAGTTTCGGTTAAGGTGACATCTGTAAGTATTGATGAGTCTACGTCAGGCAACTTAAATAAAGACAAAATAAGTGAACTGCTCAACCTTGATTTTAATATAGAAGGACGTTTTGATGAATTATTTTACTTTTTGTCTATGATTGAAAAACTTCCTTTTAAAATTGACATACATCGTGTAAATTTTGAGAAAGTTTCAAATAATATCAGAGCACAAAACAGAAGTACCGAGCCATGGAAGGGGTTTCTTAGCATAAAAGCAGTAAAACTTAAATAAAATGATTGACAAGAAAAACATCGCAAGGTTTTTTAAAGGTAAAGGCAAACAGCCTGGGGAAGGCATTGCCTACTATATTTCAGATGCAAAACATGCGTGGAAAATTATCATCCTCGTGTTTATGGTATTGAATATCGGTATAATAGCTTTTAGTAGTTATCTGTTTTTTCAAATAAATGATGGAGATATATTCACCGTTGAGCAGGATATAATGATTTCTGTTGAAACAATAGACAGGACGCTTCTGCGGGAGACACTCTCGTCCTTTGAGGAAATGGAAAGAGAGCTTGAAGATCTCAGAGAAAGAAGATCCCGTATCGTTGACCCTTCGCTTTAGTACTGCTACATTTATATTTACTGCCCTTGTAGTTTAATGGATAAAACAGCTCCCTTCTAAGGAGCGGCTGCGGGTTCGATTCCTGCCAGGGGCATAATAAAAAATCAAGGAATTGGTGGGCGATGCAGGGCTCGAACCTGCGACCTTTCGGGTGTAAACCGAGCGCTCTGGCCAACTGAGCTAATCGCCCTGATACTCAAACATTAACTTATTATTGACCTTTTTTCAATATGTAATTTTATATTGTAGAATTAACATATGATAAAAGAAATTGAAGCAATTATAAAAGGCAGGGTACAGATGGTCATGTTTCGTGATTTTGCGAAAGGAAAAGCCCGATCTCTGGAACTCTATGGTACAGTAGAGAATCTATCTGATGGCTCTGTGCGTGTGATTGCGCAAGGTGATGAAGAGAAATTAAAGCAACTTATTTTACTGCTGAAAGAAGGGCCACATTTTGCTAAAGTTGAAGATGTGAAAGTTGGATGGAGAGAAATAAAAGAAAAGTCTGATGATTTTAAAATAATTTACTGAAAAATGGAAATTCCAATAATATACGAAAACGAAGAAGTGCTTGTAGTAAACAAACCCGCAGGACTTGTGATACATTCGGATGGAAAAACAAATGAGCCGACTTTGGTGGACTGGATTTTAGAAAAATATCCTGAAATAAAAAATGTTGGGGAACTGGCAGAATATGACGGGAAGAAAATTACGCGTGCCGGGATTGTACATAGGCTAGATAGAGAAACATCAGGAGTGATTATCATTGCAAAGACACGAGACTCATATTTAAATCTTAAAAATCAGTTTCAGAATAGAACTATTTCAAAAACATACAATACTTTTGTGCACGGCAAGCTCAAAGAGAAAAATGGGACGATTGATTTGCCGATTGGAAGAAGTAAGAGCGATTTTAGACAGTGGTCAGCTGAAAAAAATACGCGCGGTGAATTGAGAGACGCCATTACGGATTACAAGGTTTTAAAAGAAAACGAAGATTACACATATGTTGAAGTTAATCCAAAAACAGGTCGCACACATCAAATCCGCGTTCATTTTAAAGCTATAAATCACTCCTTAGTATGTGACAAACTCTACTCTCCCAAGCGCGACTGCGTGCTTGGGTTTAAACGCCTTGCTCTTCATGCGCGAACACTTTCATTTCAACTTCTCAATGGAGAGACAATTACAACAGAAGCTGACTTGCCGGAGGATTTTGAAAAAGCGCTCTCAATAATTGTCAATTGATGTTCTTTGTGTTAAAGTACACTTTACTATGGTTACAGCGCAAGCTAGCACGATTAAAATATCTCCTGTAAATATGGAGAGCAGAAAGAAACTCGGCTTAGGAGCCGGAGACACTGTTCGTGTGTGGCAGAAAATTCAGGAGAAGGGAAAAACACGGCTTCAGGCGTTTGAAGGCCTTGTGCTTGCAAGAAAACATGGAAATGAAGCAGGGGCAACGTTTACAGTGCGCAGAATGACGAGCGGTGTTGGCGTTGAGAAGATTTTTCCGCTGTACTCTCCTGTGATTGACAAGATTGAAATTATCAAGCGCTCAAAAGTCCGCCGTGCGAAGCTTTATCATATTCGCGAAAAGGCCGCCAAGGAAATCAAACGTCAGATGCGCCATATGAGCAAGGCCAACTTGCAGACGGTGAGTGATACTGAAGAGGCGAACAAAGAAGCAGAAGCTAACAAAGAAGAAGCTAACAAAGAGCAAGAAGTTAAAGAGGAAAAAGAAGAGGAAAAGGCAGAAGAGAAAATTGAGAAAAAAGAGAAAGAAAAAAAGTCAGCTTAATGTCCAGGTGGCGAAATTGGTAGACGCGCTACCTTGAGGGGGTAGTGGGAGCAATCCCGTGGTGGTTCAAATCCACTCCTGGACACATTGCAATCTTTTTAATTTGTGGTAGTCTTGCTCTAGACAATTATAATTTTTGTAAAGGAGATAGAAATGTCTGAATTTGTAGATACTTATCAAATGGTGGCAGAAATAGCAAAATTAAAAGAAAAAGTTGAGCAGAAAAATGAAATTATAGAAAAACAAAAAAAGGTTATAAAAAAACAGAGTGAACTCACTACTCGTCTGACGAAGGAAAATATCGAGTTAAAAATTAAACCAGAAAGAAAAAGCCATGATAATGTTGTACGTGCACAATAATATGTATATATAAAGCCTGCATATTTTCCATTCTGGCATGCAGGCCTTTTTATTTGGTATAATAAACAGATGCTCTACACAAGAAAAGGAGATAAAGGTGACACAGAGCTTTTTGCTTGTGACCAAAGAATTTCAAAAAGCTCGGCAACCGCTGGAGCACTTGGCGCAATGGATGAAACGAACTCATATATAGGTCTTTGTAAAGTTAAATCAAAAGAATCAGAATTTTCAGTCGGGGAGGATTCATTTGAAAAAATCGTTCACAATATACAGAAGAATCTTTTTATCATTCAAGCCGAACTTGCAGGTGCAACGGAATCGATCTCTGAAAAAAAAGTAAAAGCTCTTGAAAAAGTTGTTGATGATATAAATATGCAAATTCCTGAAGTTGAAAGTTTCTTCATCTCCGGCGGGTGCGAACTTTCCGCAATGTTTGACTATGCAAGGACACTTTCCCGTAGAGCGGAGAGGAGAGTTGTTGCAGTACAGGAAGAAGAAGAAATTGGCGTTAGTAAATTCACTCTTCAATACCTAAATCGTCTCTCAAGTGTACTTTACGCTCTCGCTCGACTTTCAAACCACAGATCTGGTATAAAAGAGCAGTCTCCGGACTATAAATAATATGGTGGTCGTAGCTCAGCTGGTAGAGCACCGGCTTGTGGAGCCGGTTGTCGTGGGTTCGATCCCCATCGACCACCCCAGATGGGATTCTGGGCATAGATTTGTTCTTAATCCTTTTTATCTAAGCCATTTTTCAATAACCTCTTGAGGTTTTGGGAGAGAGGTATAGTATTAAAAAAATAAAAATAATCTTATGAACATTTCATTCTCTAGAAACCTTATTAAAGGAAAAATAGGAGCATCGGTTTTTGAATACATGTTTAGAGAGTCTGGTAAATTTACAATCTTTCCGTTTGGATATGAGCACACCATCCCTCAACTCGCTCAATTTCATCGTTTAGCCAAATACAAAACTATTACTCAAAATATAAGGAATACACCTGACTTTGTATTAATTTCTCAAGATAAAAGTGAGATTTTTATTGTAGAGGTAAAGTATAGAGGCAACATCAAGAATGAAGAGATAAAGGAAAAAGCAGAGAAGTTATCTAAGATATGGGGTTCATGCTGGTTATTTGTTGCTTCACCAAAAGGATTCTTTTTTGATATGTGCAGGAAAATTGTTGAGAAAGACGGCAAGATACAACCATTAGGCAACAATTGGGTAGATAGAAAAGTCCAAAAGGATTATCTTAAGCTCTTAAAGGAATTTGAAATATAGTCTACCACCCTCTTACAACCTCAAACGGAGAAGACACAATATTACTAAAACAGGTTCTAATGGCGTTGCATCGCCGGCCCCATCGTTTTTTAACTATATTTCTCAATACTTTTATTTCCACCTCTGTTGGTAGGTCGGAATTTTTGCGGTAGAATAAAGCTACAAATGAAGAGATAAAAAAATCATACAAGCGTCACTCTTCTATAATCTTAAACTATGACTGAATTAAATTTTAAAACCGCTTTCAAATATCCTTTTAATAGAGCAAAGGGAATGTGGAATATCTTATGGTTATTCTTACCAATCATTGGCTGGTTTACTTTAAGTGGGTATGGCATCAGAATTGTTCAAGAATTTAGTAAAGGAAGATTTAAAAAATTACCAATTCTTGAATTTAAAAATGATTTAAAACTAGGATTTTTTATGTTCTTAAAATCTATTCCTTTTATATTAATGTATATACTGCTTATTATTATTCTTTCAAGAATACATCCCTGGCTAGAAGCATCTCGTATTTTTTTTGAGCTCTTTATAATCCCCATATTATCCATAAATTTTATAAATAAAATGACAGTCAATTCCTTTTTTGAATTTAGAATAATGAAATATGTTTTTAATAATTTGGGAGATTATATTATGGTTTTACTAAAAAGTATATTGTTAGGGTTAATATTTTTTATCATGTGGATAGTTTTAGTAGGTCTACCAGCTGGTACGTTCACAAAAAATATATTTCTAGCAGATTTTTATAGAAGAAGGATAAAATAACTTTAAAAATCGCTAAACTATAAAAATAGATTTTACATCTCCTAGCAAGAGAGAAAGGGTAACCAATATATTCTCAAAATAGGTTCTGGTGGCGCCGCATCGCCGATTCAGAATAATCTCTACACAATCGCTTAATTGAAAACCAAGAGTGCAAACATTATTGCAATACCTATTACGATAGCGATAAACTGCTGAAGAGATTTTTTAATATCAGATGTCCTATGAAGTTCTGGTACTAAGTCAGAACCTGCAATGTAGAGAAATCCGCCGGCTGCAAAGGAAATAGCTATCGGCACTAGAGATTCAATTAATGAGCCGAATACAAATACCAAGGCAGTGCCGGCAATTGCAAAAAGCGAAGATACGAAATTCAACAAAAGAGCTTTAATTTTTGTATATCCAGAATGCAGCAGGATTGCAACGTGGCCTATTTCCTGGGGTATTTCATGTAAGATTATGGCAATTGTTGTTGCTATGCCTAATTCAATACTTATCAAATAACTTACACCTATAATCACCCCATCTATCATATTATGTATGGCATCTGAAGCAAGAATGAGAGCGCCCATTGGATGTGTTTTATTATTCTGTTTCATACGGCATTCATCATCTTCACAATCATGCTCGTGTAAATGATGCCACCTTATGAATTTTTCAAGTACAAAAAAGAGCATAATCCCTATAAGGATAAATAGTGACGCAGTAGCAGTATTTCCGATTTCGCTGAATGCTTGAGGGATAAGATGAATTATTGCGTCTCCAAAGAGTGCTCCAACAGAGAGACTTACAAGCAGAAAGATACTTTTTTTGAGAAATTTCTGGTTTAAACCAAGTGTAAATATCCCTATAAGAGATATCAGGCTCACTATAATAACACTTCCAAATGCGTATATGGTAATATTTGCCATATTATAGATAATAACATAAAATAGATTAATAAATTATGGATGATAATCACAACTCACACGGACATTGCTGCGGTCTTGGGAGCGGACGAGCGGGGAGAATACTCGGGATTGTTCTGCTTATTCTTGCGGTGTTTCTTATTGTAAAAACAGTCAACACAATAAAGGAATACAAGTTTATTGGCGGTGGAATATCGGCAACAAACACAATTACTGTCTCTGGAGAAGGAGAAGTTTTTGCAGTTCCTGACATTGTGGAGTTTTCTTTTTCTGTTGTAGAAGAAAAGAAGACGGTTGCTGACGCGCAGAAGATTGCAACGCAGAGAATCAAAAGCATCTTTGCATTTCTTGAAAAAAACGATATTAAGAAAACTGATATAAAAACAACAGGATATAATGTTTATCCAAGATACGAGTTTATAAATAAAAATTGTACAGACGGTATCTGCCCTCCGGGGGGCGAGAGGGTGCTTAAAGGATTTGAAGTAAACCAGAGTGTATCTGTTAAAGTACGCGATACACAGGAAGCAGGAAATGTTCTCTCCGGCATCGGTGAGCGCGGAGCGACTAATGTAAGTGGCTTAGAGTTTACAATTGACGATGAAGAGGATTTGTTTGCCGAAGCACGAAAAAAGGCAATTGAAGATGCACAAAAAAAAGCAAAACAACTTGCAAAAGATCTTGATGTAAAATTGGTGCGCATAGTTAGTTTTTCTGAATCAGGCAGGCCGTTTTCTCCGAGATTTGCATTTAAAGAAATTGCTGCACTTGATTCAGTAGACGGAGGAGCGCCTGAAATTCCAGTTGGGGAGAATAAAATTACATCTAATGTAAGTATTGTATATGAAATCAGATAATGGTATACTAGATACAGATTTCAAGAAACCTTTTTAAGGAGATGAATTATGCCTAATTTGATTGGCCGTATTGGTGATGGATTTAAATCAATTGAGGTTGAGAGAGATACATTCAGAAAGTTTACAAAGACGGCTATCAAGCATGGATGTAGCACCGATATAGTTGCCGACTTTACAGATGAGTTTATTAAAGAACTGATTGATGATGGTCTTCCTCTGACAGAAGAGGGGGTAAAACAACATCTTTTAAGATATGAAGTCACAGTTTAACTAAGCTATCTAAGGCCAATGTCCTCGGACATTGGCCACGTTCTTGACTATATTTTTAAAATAAGTAGTATATACATAACACCCGCAGGGTGTTTTTTAATAAAAAATCATGAGACTAATAAATTATATTAAAGATACAAAAGGAGAACTCAAACATGTCAGCTGGCCGACAAGGCGGCAGGCCTTTATATTCACAATACTTGTTATAGCTATCTCACTCTTCACAGCAGCTTTTCTTGGGCTCTTTGATTTTATATTTACATTTTTACTTGAGAACTTTGTAATTTAATTATGAAGCAAGATACTGCTCAAAAAAGAAACTGGTACGCAATCCACACATATTCCGGATATGAAAATGCGGTTGCTCGCAACCTAAAGCAGCGTATTGAGTCTCTTGGCATGGAAGAAAAGATATTTGATGTTATTGTTCCTACGGAAAAGAAAATAAAAATAAAAGCAGGCAAGCGTGTTGAAGAAAATGATAAAATATATCCCGGCTATGTACTTGTTGATATGGTTGTTGACGACGACTCGTGGTACGTTGTCAGAAACACTCCGCGCGTTACGGGATTTGTCGGTTCCGGAGTTCATCCTGTCCCACTTTCCAAAAAAGAGCTTGATGCGCTTCTTCAGAGAATGCAGTCCGATACCGCAAAGCATAAGATTGAGCTGTCCACAGGAGACGCTGTCACTATAATTGACGGGCCGTTCAAGGAGCTTGAAGGGAAGATCGGGGAAGTTGACGAGGATAGGGGTAAGATAAAGGTTCTCGTATCAATGTTTGGAAGAGAAACACCAGTTGAGCTGGACTTTCTCCAGGTTAAAAAGATTTAAAAATTTTTAAATTGTAAAGTATTATGGCTAAAAAGATTGAAAAAAAATTAAAACTTCAAATACTGGCAGGAAAAGCAAATCCTGCACCACCTATAGGCCCCGCGCTCGGGCAAGCGGGGATTAATATCGGAGAATTTGTAACTAGGTTCAACGACGCGACTAAAGAGATGGGAAAAGACATAATTCCTGTTGAGATTTCCGTGTATGAAGACAGGAGTTTTGATTTTGTGTTAAAAACTTCTCCTGCTTCACGCCTGCTTTTGAAAGCCTTGGGTAAAGACAAAGGGTCAGGAAAGAACTTGGTAAGTAAAGTCGGAAAGGCTACAAAAAAGCAACTAATAGACATTGCCACAAAAAAACTTCCCGACCTGAACACAAATGATCCAGAACAAGGCGCAAAAATCATTGCAGGCACGGCGAGAAGTATGGGAATTGAGACGGATATCTAAAATATAAAAATCACGGGTTTGACTCGTGGTTTTTTATTGACTTTTGTATTGAATGTTATAAGATATGCTCAGAATAAAATTTTGAAACTTATTGAAAGAAAGGTAGGTGTTGAATGTTTACTACTTCAGTACTAGGGAGCTTGCTTACAAGTTTTGAGATATCGGTTGATCGTTTTGGTAAAGGAATAGAAGATCTTTTTAATGAGATAAATAATGGAGATTGCGAGCTTATTATTTTAGGAAGTAACATTTACTATGGAATTTCTATGGTTAGGATATTTGTTTTTCACAACAACTCTACAGTACATATTTCTGTTGATGGACAAGAGAAAAAGAATTATTTGATTGAAAAAATCTATTACCATGAAAATCCGAAAATAGCTCTACATAGAGTATTTACTGAAAAACTTAATATTCACAGTTCTCTTAACTACCATAATCATTATGAGGATGAGGGCACAAAGATAGAAACATATGATTCAACAGATTATCCTGGTTTAGAAGTCAAAAGCACTGTCTATGAGATTGCCGTTATTTTAACCCAAAAGCAATTCAAAGAATTAGAAAAAAGTAAGTATATTGAAGAAGAATTGGTATCTAATGTAGATTAAGATATATTTGACTTTTGACTCCTCATGCCGTAAGGTATGAGGAGTTTTTCGTTATTTAAAATTCAATATTTCAGAAAAAGGAGGATTTAAATGGTTTTATCTGACAGAGATATAAAGATGTCTATAAGAAAAAAAGAGCTTGTATTTAATCCCGATCTTACGGCTGACCAGATTGGACCTGCCTCTATTGACTTAAAATTAAGCGATGTTTTTAAAGTATTTAATACTGAGAAGCAAAGCTTGTTGGACATCAGAGAAAAATTGCCAAAAGATTTTACAAAGACTATTAAGTTGAGAAAAAAGGAACATTTTGTACTACACCCGAACAATTTTGTCATTGCCAGTACGGTTGAATGGATTAAAGTTCCTGATGACATGGTCGTCAGAGTTGAAGGAAAAAGTTCACTCGCTAGAATGGGCATATTAGTTCATACGGCAGGATTTATCGATCCTGGATTTGAAGGAAATATTACACTTGAGATTAGCAATCAATCCAATATAGCTATTGCAATTTATCCCAATATGTATATTTGTCAGATTGCTTGTGAATACTTATCTTCTCCTGCCGAAACACCATATGACAAAAGAAAGAAATCACTTTATCGGAAACAGAAAGGACCGACAGCGGCAGATACAAGAAACTTATTTTGAATTTTAATTTTCCTCTCAAGCTCACAGTACAGTTTGGGAGGATTTTTTTATTGTTCCATCGTGTTATACTTGCACATTATGGAACACGTAGATTTAAATTTTATAAAAAAAGAGGATGGAGAAATTTACGATGCAATTTTTAGCGAGGAGAAAAGGCAAACGGAGACTATTAATCTCATTCCCTCTGAGAACTATGTATCGCGTGCTGTAAGGGAAGCAAGTGGTTCCGTCCTTACCAACAAATACTCTGAAGGATATCCAGGAAAGCGTTATTATTCGGGGCAGGAATTTGCCGATTCTGTTGAGAGAATTGCGATTGAAAGAGCTACCAAGCTTTTTGGCTGCAAGTACGCAAATGTACAGGCACTCTCTGGAGATCCAGCAAACATTGCCGCCTATTTTGCACTTGCTAAGCCAGGAGATACAATTCTTGCAATGGACCTCTCGCATGGCGGGCATTTGACGCACGGGCATCCTGGATTTTCTCTCTCAAAAATTTATAGATTTGTACATTACAAGATGAAGAACATTGATACGGGAGAGATTGATTACAATGAACTTCGCTCTCTAGCGTTAGAACATAAACCAAAAATAATTGTTGCTGGCTTTTCCGCCTATACCAGAGAACTTGATTATGAAAAGTTTGTTTCTATCGCGAAAGAGATCAAAGCTTACACAATGGTGGACATAGCACACATTGCAGGACTTATTGCAGGTAAAGCATTCCCGAACCCTTTTGATGCAAACTTCGACATAATCACAGCAACAACGCACAAATCTCTCCGCGGTCCGCGTGGAGGATTGATTTTAATTCATGAAAGCAAAGAATTGGCGGAGAAAATCGACAGAGCGATATTTCCCGGCATTCAGGGCGGGCCACATATGAATATGATTGCTGCAAAAGCAATTTGTTTTAAAGAAGCACTTCAGCCTGCATTTGCTGAATATGCTAAACAGGTTCTTAAAAATGCTAAAGTAATGGAGAAAGTATTGAAGAAAAGAAATATTCGAATGATTGCAGGAGGAACATCAAACCATATGATTCTTGCAGACGTGTACGACTCACTCGGTATAACAGGCAAAGTTGCGCAAGAATTACTGGAAAGTGTTGACCTTACTGTAAATCAAAATCTTATTGCTGACGACAAACGTTCAGCGAAGGATCCGTCTGGGATTCGCTTCGGTTCTCCTGCTGTCACAACACGAGGATTTAAAGAGAAAGAATGTGAGATTATTACAAACTTGATGATTGATACTCTTGAGAATAAAGATGATGAAAGTAGAAAGCAGAAAATTATAAACGAAGTCCAAGAACTCTCCAAGAAATTCCCTATTCCTGATATACTAATATAAATGATTGCGGAGATATTAAAAAAAGCTATAAAAGACGCAGTTTCAGCCATGTCTCTTGAAACAGGTGAAATTCACTTGGAGTATCCTGCGGATTTGGCATACGGAGATTATTCTACGAATGTCGCTATGGTGCTTGCGAAAAAAGCCCAAAAAACCCCAAAAGAATTAGCGCAAGAAATCATAAGATATATCGTACAAAATAAGCCAGACCATGTTGAAAAAGTAGAAGTTGCAGGAGCAGGCTTTATTAATTTTTATTTATCACAGGATTTCTTTACTGAAAGTATAAATGAAATCTTAAAAGAAAGAGAAAAATGGGGAAGTAATAATCTCTTGAAAAATCAAAAGACAATTGTTGAGTACACAGACCCCAATCCTTTCAAAGAATTTCACATTGGGCATCTGATGAGCAATGCAGTCGGTGAGTCAATCTCACGAATTGTTGAACTCTCCGGCGCGGAAGTTAAAAAAGCAAACTATCAGGGAGATGTAGGGCTTCATGTTGCAAAAGCAATATTTGGTAAACAAAAAAATTCTGAAATGACATGGGGAAAAGCATATACATATGGAGTGCAAAATTATGAAAAAAATAAAAAAGAAATTAATAAAATAAATAAAAAAATATACGAAAAAGATGATAATGAAATAAATTCACTTTACGAAAAAGGGAGAAAAATATCACTTGAACACTTTGAAGAGATTTATAGAAAACTTGGAACAAAGTTTGATGAATATTTTTTTGAAAGTGAGACAGGGCCAATCGGACAAAAGCTCGTAAAAGAAAATATCGGAAAAATATTTGAAGAAAGCGATGGAGCAATAATCTTCAAAGGAGAAAAGTATGGACTTCATACAAGAGTTTTTATAAACTCGGATGGTTTACCTACATATGAAGCAAAAGATTTAGGTTTGGCAAAAATTAAAAGCGAAAGATTTAATTATGATAAATCAGTTGTTATCACAGGAAATGAAGTTAAAGAATATTTTAAAGTCATATTAGAAGCTATGAAGCAAATATATCCTACGCTTGCTGAGAAAACAAAACATATAACTCATGGAATGATGCGTTTACCGAGTGGAAAAATGTCATCGCGTACTGGAGACATTGTTACAGCAGAATCGCTCATTGATGAAGTGAAAGTCAAGGTGCTTGAAAAAATGAAGAATTCAGATGTTAAAAATAAGCCCGAAATTGCAGAAGAAATTGCCGTAGGAGCGGTAAAATACTCAATATTAAAGCAATCAGCAGGAAAAGACATTATATTTAATTTTGACAAATCACTCTCATTTGAAGGAAACTCTGGGCCATATTTGCAGTACTCTTACACGAGAGCTCACTCAGTTTTAGAAAAAGCGAAAGAACAAAATATAAAACTAAGTACAAAAATATCAAGGTTGGATCTTGATATTTTAGAGAAACTTTTATATAGATTTCCGGAAGTTGTGGAGCGCGCGGGGAAAGAGTTTGAACCTCACTATATCACAACTTATCTGACAGAACTTGCGGGAGCGTTTAATAGTTTTTATGCAAAAGAGCGGATAGTTGAGGAAAGCGACTCTGCGCCATACAAAGTTGCGCTTACACAAGCTTTTGCATACACAATAAAAAATGGTCTCTGGCTTTTGGGAATCAAAGCACCAGAGAGAATGTAAATTATGAATAAAGATAATAATCAAAAAAGCGAGATTGCAAAGAAAGAAGAAGAAATCCTAAAGTTTTGGGAGGAGAATAAGATTTTTGAAAAATCATATGAAAAGAAAATCTCAGAGGGAGAATTTGTTTTTTATGAAGGACCGCCAACGGCAAACGGCAAGCCAGGGATTCACCATATGGAATCAAGGGCATTTAAGGATGTGATTCCGAGATATAAAACTATGAGAGGTTTTCATGTGCGCAGAAAAGCTGGTTGGGACACACACGGGCTTCCTATTGAGCTTGAAGTTGAAAAAGAGCTTGGATTTAAATCAAAAAAGGAAATTGAAGAATATGGAATTGAAAAGTTTAATAAAAAATGCAAAGAAAGTGCTTGGAAACATATTAATGAGTGGAAGAAGTTCACAGAGAGAATTGCGTTTTGGCTTGACCACGAAAATCCATATATTACATACGAGCCGGAATATATAGAGTCAGTATGGAGTATTATAAAGAAAGTCAATGAACAAAAACTTTTGTACAAAGATTATAAAGTTGTGCTGTGGTGTCCGCGATGCGAGACGGGACTTTCAAGCCATGAACTTGCGCTTGGATATGAGGAAATTACAGATGAATCAGTTTATGTAAAATTTAAAGTCAAAAATCCTGAAAAGAACGATTTGCCAAAGAATACATACATACTTGCGTGGACCACTACTCCGTGGACACTTCCTGGCAATGTTGCACTTGCTGTGCATAAAGATATTGATTACGTACTACAAGCAGATAATTTTATAGTTGCTCACAATCGCATGGAGCATATATCGGGAATATCCCATAACATAAAAAAAGAATTAAAAGGAAAAGATCTTATTGGTCTTGAATATGAACCGCTTTATTCATATCTAAAAGATACACTTCCAGAAAACCAAAAAGAAAAGCTTCCAAATGCATATAAAATTTATAAAGCAGATTTTGTTAATACAGACGACGGCACAGGAATCGTGCATACTGCCGTTATGTACGGAACGGATGACTTTGAACTTGGGACTCAAGTTAATTTGCCTAAACACCATCTTGTAAACGAGTCGGGAGAATTTATTTCAGAGACAGATTTTCTTGCGGGGAAAAAAGTGCGTGAAGTTGACTCTGAAATTATTGCAGATTTGGAAAAAAGAAATCTTTTATACAAAAAAGAAAAAATAAAACACACATACCCACATTGTTGGAGATGCAAGACCGCTTTAGTCTATTTTGCACGCGACTCATGGTACATACGGATGTCCGAGCTTCGTGACGAATTGGTTAAGGAAAATAAAGGTATAAACTGGGTGCCAGAGCATATAAGAGAAGGTAGATTTGGCGAATGGCTCTCTGATGTCAAGGATTGGGCAATTTCAAGAGAGCGTTATTGGGGGACACCACTTCCAATCTGGAAAAAAGAGAATTCGGAAGAATATATTGTTATTGGCTCAATTGAGGAATTAAAAAAATATATTCCAGATTCTGCATCACTTCCGCAAAATGAAAATGGTGAACCTGATTTGCACAAGCCATATATTGATGAAATAGAATTTATAGATGAAGGTGGAAAAAAATTGACACGCGAGAAAGAAGTTATAGATGTATGGTTTGACTCTGGCGCAATGCCGTTTGCGCAAGATCATTATCCGTTTGAAAATAGACAGTGGGTTGAGAGTAAAGGTTATCCTGCAGACTTCATTTCAGAAGCGATTGACCAGACTCGCGGGTGGTTTTACACACTTCATGCCATAGGAATTCTCTCGGGAAAAGGCAAAGCATATCGAAATGTAATTTCTCTCGGGCATATTCTGGACAATAAAGGTAAAAAAATGTCCAAGTCGGTTGGAAATGCCGTTGACCCTTGGAAGATGATAGATAAATACGGCTCAGATGCTCTGCGTTTCTGGATGTATACGGTCAATCAGCCGGGGGAATCAAAGAATTTTGACGAGAAAAGTGTTGATGAAGTTGTAAAAAAAGTATTTAATCTGCTTAATAATATCGTAAAATTCTACGAGTTATATGCTCACGAAAAATCACAAACCATAAATTCTAAATCACAAACCAGTGATAATGTTTTAGACCAGTGGATTCTTGCGCGACTGAACAAACTTATTGCAGACTCTACGAAGAATATGGATGAGTTTAATGTACTTGAGCCTGCGCGCGATATCAGAGAGTTTATCGCGGACTTTTCACAATGGTATATCAGACGCTCCCGTGACAGATTTAAGGTTAAGGGGGAGGATAAAGAAAATGCTCTTGCTACAACAAGATATATTCTTCTTAAACTCTCAAAACTCATGGCCCCGTTTACACCATTTATTGCAGAGCAGGTGTATCAGAAAATAAAAGGCGCTGACGGAAAAGAAAGTGTACATCTTGAGATATGGCCACTTGAGATTAAAGTTGAAAGTGAAAAGTTGAAAGTTTTGGAAGAAATGGAAAAGGTGAGAAAAATTGCTTCACTTGGACTTGAAGCACGGTCAAATGCAGGGATAAAAGTAAGACAGCCACTGACGATGCTTCGCATCGCGAATAAGGAATCAGGAATCAAAAATCAGGAACAATTACTGCAGTTGATTAAAGATGAAATAAATGTGAAAGAAATTATATTTGATGAAAATATAGAAAATGAAGTTAAACTTGATACAGACTTAACGCAAGAGCTTAAAGATGAAGGTGATGTACGCGAACTGACACGCGCAATTCAAAACGCAAGGAAAGTTATGAAACTTACTCCGCAGGATTCAATTAATATTGACATTGAAACTGACGATAGAGGGAAAGAATTTATTGAAAAGTTTGCAGAGACAATAAAAAGAGCAACTCTTGCAAAAGAAATCAATTTTACTGAGATAGAAGAGGAGGAAATTAAAATTGAACCATACAGCTTCAAATTTAAAATAATGAAAACTTAATGCACACTTTATACAACACCCAGTGTATTGTCTTAGGAGGTACTGATGCGGGAGAAGGGAGTAAATACATATCCCTCTTTACAAAAGATATAGGGCTTGTGCGTGCCGTTGCAAAGAGCGTGCGTGAGGAGAAATCAAAACTGCGTTATTCTCTTCAGGATTTCTCTGTAGGAGAGGCAACTCTTGTCCGCGGCAAGGACGTATGGAGAATAACAGGTGCGCGACAGATATACAGCATCAACAGAGCACTAAGAAGCGAGAGAGAAAAATTATATGCAGTTGTACAGATACTGGGGCTCTTGCAGAAACTTTTACATGGGGAAGAAAAAAATGATTATTTGTTCAACGCTGTATCCTTTGGCCTTGAATTTGTGAAAGAAAATAAAATAAATACTGACATACTTAAAAGCTTTGAACACCTTATAGTCCTGCGAATACTTTACTCGCTTGGCTATATTGCAAAGAAAGATAACTTTGTTGAATTGCTTCGGTCAACCCAAATAAACGAAGGATTATTAGAGAATACATTATCTATGCGTAAAGAGATTATATTCTCCATCAACAGGGCATTCAAAGAAGCACATCTCTAGAGACATTGTGGTATAATACTTAAACATATGTCAAGGAACAGAAGCAGTATAGATGAAATGCGCAAGCGCCTTTATTCGCGTAGCAAGCAATTGGGCGCAAAAAAGCGTCGGCCTCTGCACGATGTTAAATATGATGCAAAATCGCGATGGGCTGAAAAAGAAAAAGAACATCCAATTTTCAAGGAATCAAAGAAAAAACGCCGTTCATTTCTTTCAAAACTTCTTATCGCATCAACTCTTTTCTTTTTGGTAGCCATTGCATTTTCAGCGTATTTCTTTTTTGGCGGTTCAAATATTGTCTCATCCCAAAACATTGTCATAGAAGTACAAGGGCCTGCTACAGTCTCAGGAGGTGAAGAGCTTTCTCTTCAGATTGTGATTACAAATAAAAACAATGTATCGATAAAACTCGCCGATCTTCTCGTTGAATATCCTGATGGCACCCGTAGCGCATCTGATATTTCAAAATCACTTCCGCGATACCGCGAAATGATCGGCACTCTTGCACCAGGAGAGATAATGCAAAAAACAGTAAAAGCAATACTTCTGGGGTCCCAAGACACACAACAGAGTGTTAAAATTACAGTTGAGTACAGAATAGACGGCTCAAATGCTATTTTCTTCACAGAGAAGATGTATAATGTTGCACTAATTTCTGCACCGCTTGGCTTGTCGGTTTCAGGGCTTAATGAAGCGATATCAGGGCAGGAAGTCGATTTCACTATCACGGTTGTGTCTAATTCAAATACTATAATAAAAGATGCACTTCTCTCAGTTGAGTATCCGTTTGGTTTTGAATTCACACAGGCCTCTCCAGAACCTTCCTTTACTGATAGTGTGTGGAGTTTGGGAGATATACAGCCTGAAGGAAGAAAGACGATAAAACTTCACGGGATAATTGTTGGAGAGAATGAAGACGAGAGAGTATTCAGATTTTCATCTGGTGTTGCAAATAAGAGCGATGAAAAAGAGCTTGGAGTTGCTTTTGCATCCTCACTCAAATCAGTCATAATCAAGAAACCGTTTGTTGGAGTGGCTCTTGCGCTAAACGGTGATAAGTCCACAGAATATGTCTCGGGCATTGGAGATGAGATACGGGCTGACATTACATGGACAAACAATATGCCAGTGCGTGTTGCAGACGGTGAGATTGAAATTAAATTCAGAGGTGCTCCGCTTGATAGGTTTTCAATTTCAGCTGACAGAGGATTTTATAATTCATTAAACAATACAATTCTCTACAGCAGAGAGACGAATGATGATTTGGCCTCTCTAAAACCTGGCGAGTCCGGAAGAGCAACATTTTCCTTTTCCTCCCTGGGACTGTCTTCAGGAAATGTATTCAAGAATCCAGAAATAATTCTTGACATTAGCATAAAAGGCAAAAGAGTTTCGGAAAATCAAGTGCCTGAAGAAGTCAAATCAACACTTTCACGCACTATAAAACTTGCATCTGATCTGCTTTTGACATCGCGAGCTGTATATTTCACAGGTCCGTTTACAAACACTGGCCCTGTTCCTCCTGTTGCTGAAAATGAGACAACATATACTGTTGTCTGGACAATCACCAATTCTTCAAATAATGTTGACAATGTGCGTGTAATTGCTTCACTTCCCTCATATATCAGATGGGTGGGCAATGTAAGCCCTTCAAACGAGAAAGTTAGCTTTAATCCTGTAGGAGGTCAGATTACATGGGATGCTGGAAATATTGAGCCAAAAAGCAGTATTTCAAGCGGTAGACAAAGAGAAATCGCATTTCAGATTGCGTTTTTACCGAGCTTAAGCCAGATCGGAAGTTTTCCCACTATTGTTAACAGACAGATGATTACTGGCTTTGACCGCTTTGCAAGCGTTGAGATAAGTAGTACGAAAAGAGTGCTTACCACAGAACTTACAACAGATCCACAATTTCCTTTTGACGGAGGAAAAGTAGTTGGAAAAACTGAATAAAATAGAAATATGAAAGGAAAAGATGAAAATTTAATGGAAAAAATAATATCACTGGCAAAACGTCGTGGCTTTGTGTATCAAGGCTCTGAAATTTACGGCGGACTTGCCGGTACATGGGATTATGGACCTCTTGGAACTGCACTTAAGAACAACATAAAGAATTTATGGTGGAAAAAATTTGTAAAAGAACGGGAGGATATGTATGGTATTGACTCTGCGATACTTATGAATGCAAAAGTTTGGGAGAAAAGTGGGCATCTTAAAAATTTTACAGACCCGATTGGAAAAGAACAATTTAATTTAATGTTTGAAACGCGCATAGGTGCCGCAAAAGAAAAATCATCTCTTGCTTATCTGCGTCCAGAGAATGCGCAGGGAATGTTTACTAATTTCAAAAACATAATTGACTCGTTTCATCCAAAACTTCCTTTCGGGATTGCCCAGGTCGGCAAATCATTCAGGAATGAAATAAATGCGCGTGATTTTCTTTTCCGTACGCGTGAGTTTGAACTGATGGAGCTTGAATATTTTGTAAAAGAAGAGGAATGGGAAAAGTATTTTGATTACTGGAAGAAGCAAATGAGAGAATGGCTTGTAGAAATTGGAATTGATAAAAACAATATCAAAGAAGTTGAAGTTCCGGAAAGTGGCAGGGCACATTATTCAAAGAAAACAGTTGATTTTGAATATGATTTTCCGTTTGACACAAAAGAGCTCTACGGCCTTGCATACAGGACTGACTATGATTTGAGGAATCACAATCTCTCCTACACCGATGATGACACAGGAGAGACTTTCATACCACACGTTATTGAACCGACATTCGGCCTGGACAGGACAGTGCTTGCGCTACTTTCAGAGGCATATACGGAAGATGAATTAGGGGCAGATATGAGAACATATCTCAAACTTCCGTCAAATTTGGCGCCAATAAAAGTCGCAGTATTCCCGCTTCTTAAAAACAAGCCTGAGCTTGTAAAGAAGGCACGTGAAATATATATGGCAGTAAAGAAAAAAATTCCGCAGACGATGTGGGATGACAATGGTAATATAGGAAAGCGTTATAGAAGGCAGGACGAAATAGGCACGCCTCACTGTATCACTGTTGATTTTGACACGCTTGGAGACGGTACGGTGACACTGCGCAACCGTGACAGCGGAGAGCAAAAAAGAATAAAAATAGAAGAAATTGTTTCATCAGTTTCAATATAATGGTATTATAGAAAAATGGAACATCTGAAGAATATGAACATCACGATCAGTTCCGGAACTATTATAAAAGGTATTTTGCTCGTGCTTTTAATTGCCGCACTTTTTTTCCTCAAAGATCTTGTTCTTATAGTAATGACGGCAATCGTTATAGCTTCCGCCATTGAACCGATAACAAAATGGTTTGTTTCGTACAGAATACCAAGAATAGCGGCAGTGCTTTTAGTTTACATTATTATAGTTCTTTCTCTGCTCTCCATCTTTTACTTTTTTGTACCACCGCTTTTAGATGAAGCGTCAAACTTCCTTGCATTTTTGCCGAAATACACAAATCTCTTTGACTTTTCAGGAACATTCGATGGCTCTTTCCTCTCCAATCCAGAATCCGTCGTTCAGAGTTTCTCCCTTAGGGAAACGCTTTCCGGCATACAATCATCATTTACAAATATGTCTGAAGGTTTTGTGAAATCAATAAGCGTAATTTTCGGAGGCGCTCTCTCTTTTATTCTTATAATTGTATTTTCATTTTATTTTGCAGTTCAAGAAACCGGCATTGATGATTTCCTTCGTATTGTAACGCCAGTCAAACAACAGAACTACATTCTTGACCTGTGGAAGCGCTCCCAACTTAAAATAGGAAGGTGGATGCAGGGACAGCTTATACTCGCTCTTATTGTGGGGGTTCTTGTATATATTGGACTTACGGTTTTGGATGTAAGATATGCACTTTTGCTCGCCGTTCTTGCGGGGATTTTTGAGCTTATACCGCTCTTTGGCGCCATTTTAGCGGCTATTCCAGGCGTTCTTATAGCATTTGTTGACGGAGGTGTTGCTTTGGGATTTTTAGTCATCGGCCTTTATCTGATTATCCAGCAATTTGAAAATCATCTTATTTATCCGCTTGTTGTTACAAAGGTTGTAGGTGTTCCGCCCCTTCTTGTTATTTTAGCCCTGATCATTGGCGCGCAATTTGCCGGTTTTCTTGGGGTTATTCTCTCCGTTCCAATTGCGGCAATTGTCCAAGAGTTTGTAAAAGATATTCAAAAAGAAAAAGAAACGTTTCTCAAAAAACACCCTCAGAAGAGAAAATTAGGTCATGGGTAAATCAATGAGTCAGTCTTGCTATTTAACTACAACTCTACCTTATGTAAATGCCAATCCGCATATCGGTACGGCCTTTGAGTTTGTGACGGCTGATATTATTGTTCGATACAAGAAGCTCATGGGAGATGAAGTATTTTTTAATACGGGAGTTGACGAGTATGGGCAGAAAGTTTATACAAAGGCACTTGAAGAGGGGAAAGATCCGCAAAAATATGTTAATGAGTCTGCAGAAAAGTTCCGCAAGTTAAAAGAAATTCTGAATTTAAGCTATGACAATTTTATAAGAACGACAGACGAGCATCATAAAGTGGCCGCACAAGAGTTTTGGAAGAAAAGTTTTCTAAATGGCGACATTGAAAAAAAACTGTACAAAGCTAAATACTGTGCGGGATGTGAGCTTGAAAAAACAGATTCAGATTTAGTTGATGGATGTTGTTCCGAGCATCCACTGCAAGCAATTCAGATTATAGAGGAGGAAAATTATTTTTTTAAGTTTTCAAAATACGAAAAAAAACTTCTTGAACTTTATGAAAAGAATCCGCAGTTGGTAATTCCAGACTTTAGATTCAATGAAATAAAAAGATTTGTGGAGCGCGGACTTGAAGACTTCAGCATCTCGCGTCTGAAGTCTAAGATGCCATGGGGGGTTCCTGTACCAGGAGATGATGAGCATGTTATGTATGTATGGTTTGACGCATTGGTGAATTATATCTCTGCAATCGGCTGGCCGGATGATGAGGAAAAGTTCAATAAATGGTGGCCAGTGACACAGTTTGCGGGCAAAGATCAGGTGCGCCAACAGGCGGCTATGTGGCAGGCAATGCTTTTCTCAGTAGGGCTTCCTCCTTCAAAACAGATTGTAATTCATGGCTTTATAACAGTAGATGGTGCAAAAATGAGCAAAAGTATTGGGAATGTCATTAATCCAGCTGATTTAGTAGCTGAATATGGAACTGATGCGCTTCGCTATTACTTGGCACGCCACGTGCATCCGTTTGAAGATTGTGATTTTACGATGGAAAAATTCAAAGAAGCTTATAATGCAAATCTTGCAAACGGCATTGGAAACTTAACAGCGCGGATTATGAAACTTGCAGAAACACATCTTGATGAATCAGTTGAGCTTTCTGATACAGAAATACCCCAGAGCATAAAGAATGAATTTGATAATTTTGAAATAAACAAAGCAGTTGATTTAGTATGGGGGCATATAGGGGATCTCGATAAATATATTCAGGAAACAGAACCATTTAGTATTATAAAAAAGGATAAAGAAAAAGGAATTGAGATTATAAAAAATATTGCAATAAAATTATGTACAATCGGTGAAATGTTAAATCCAATCTTACCCGAAACATCTGAAAAAATAAAAAATGCTGTAAAAGAAAATAAAATGCCCAAACCTCTTTTCATGAGAAGATAATAATATAAACTCTTACCATAATTATGATAGAGACGAAAAGGTGTCGTTTGACATAAATCTGTCATCTTGGTACGCTTCTGTTAGAAATTTTCTTTCATAGTTATTTAAAAAAGAAAGGAGATACAATTGGATATACTTGAGATGAGTAAAGAAGAAATTATTGCAATCAAGCCTGATGATGTGGGGCACGAATTGTTGAAAGAAGAAATGTTTCATATATTAAGAAAATTGGGAGGCTATCTAGAGTTTGACTATGGTACGCTTGAGAATAGAAATCCTGAACGTCATTTTGAATTAAGGTCAGGAGTTCATAGCGATTTATTTTTGGATTTCAGCGCAGTGTTTCAGTATGAGAATTTAAGAAAAATAATCGCAAAGCAATTGGTAGATAAGTATAGAAACTCAAATAGATCAAAATATAATCTAGATTGGATTAACCCAACCTGTGTCGCAGGCATACCAAATGGTGCTAAGTTGCTTGGAAAGGATGTGGCGGACATCCTTGAAGCAAGAAAAATTGACTTTGTTAAGCAAGACGGAAATATAAAGATGAAATCAATGTTAGGACTTCACGACACACTTCTTTTTGTAGAAGATATATGCCCAAAAGGAACCGCTCTTAAAAAAGCAGTAAATGTGGCTAGAAAGAACAATAATTCTGGAAGAGTACTCCCACTTGTCCTTACGATAGTGAATCGCGGAAGATTAAATCAGGTGAGAATAGATGGTGGATTTGTTTTCCAAATAATTTCTCTTTACTCAATCAAATTCAATGAGTGGGACAGAGACGACTGCGAACTTTGTCGTATGAGTTCTGAAAGTATAAAATCAAACGAAATAAAAAGAGTAAATTTAGCTACATGATATTCAAATTGAGTTACCTAAGAGCTTCTGATTATTGATTTAATCAAGGGCTTTTTTTGTTTTTTTTAACGATAAATTTTGTTATAGTTCAATTAATGAAACCGAAATATTTTGATATACATTCGCATTTGAATTTTTCTACATTTAACAGTGACAGAGAGGAAGTTGTAAAGAGAATGTGTGATAAAAGTGTGTGGACTATTTCTGTCGGCACCGATTTAGAAACTTCAAAAGAAGTTGTAGAACTTGCAAACAAATACGATAATATTTTTGCTACAGTTGGCTTGCATCCAGATTCCCACAAAGGTCTAACCTTTGTGGAAGATGACTATAGAGAACTTGTACGAAACAAAAAGGTTGTTGCAGTGGGTGAATGTGGATTGGATTATTTTAGAATAGGTAGCGATGAGTCTGACAAAAAAAGACAGAAAGAAAATTTTGAAAGACAAATTCAGTTTGCAATTGACAATGACTTACCGCTAATGCTTCACTTTCGCCCGTCGGGGGGAGCAATGGACGCATACATAGACGGCATTGAAATTTTAAATTCTTATACAGATATACTGCGAGGTAACTCTCATTTTTTTGCGGGCGATTTAGAAACAGCAAAAAGATTTTTAAATATTGGATTCACACTTTCATTTACAGGTGTAATTACCTTTGCAAAATCTTATGATGAAATAATAAAGTATGCGCCTCTTGATATGATAATGTCAGAAACTGACGCTCCGTTTGTGGCTCCAGTACCTCACAGAGGGAAAAGAAGTGAGCCAGTTTATGTGAAAGAAGTTGTAAAGCATATTGCAAAAATCAGGAAAGAGGACACCGAAAAAGTTCGCAAGACGCTTTTAAATAACGCTTTTAAGTTATTTTCGATCAACTCAACAGTGTTGAGTTGATTGGGGTTATATGATAAGATTTTTCCTACATGGCAGAAGAAGAAACAAAAGAAGAGACGGACTTGTCCGCTGAAGCTTTAGCGGAGGCGGAAGAAAGAGAACTTCAGGTTTATGAGCTTGGTTTTCATATTCTCTCTTCTATTGAGGAGCAGAAGGTTGTCGCAGAAGTAGACTCTATTAAAGCTTCCATTGAAAAGCATGGAGGAGTTTTTATTACGGAAGAGCTTCCAAAAAAAATTAACCTTGCCTATACTATGGACAAAGAGATTGAAGGCAAACGGCAGAAATTTGATACGGCATACTTCGGTTGGATAAAGTTTGAAATGCAAACAGAAAATATTATGAATGTTAAAGAAGATATGGACAGCAGCAAAAGCATTCTCAGGTTTATAATTATAAGAACGGTTCGAGAGTCAACGCTCGCACCAAGAAGTGCAATATTTGCAAAAGAAGATCTGCCCACACAGGCGGGTCCAAAACAGATAAAGCAAAAGCCAATTCTAAAAGTTGATGAAAAGGAAAAAAAGGAAGGACCGAAAATGACAGAAGAAGAACTTGATAAGACGATTGAAGAATTAATCATAGAGTAGTAGAATAAATCTATATGTATCTAAACAAAGCATTGGTATACGGCAATTTAACAAGAGATCCTGAACTTCGATCTCTGCCTTCCGGTACGCAGGTCACGACTTTTTCCATTGCGACAAACCGCGTATGGAAAGATAAAGATGGCGCAAAGCAGGAGAGTCCTGAGTTCCATAATATCGTTGTCTTCGGAAGACAGGCGGAAACATCTGCGCAGTATCTTAAAAAGGGAAGTTCCGCTCTTATAGAGGGAAGAATGCAGACAAGAAGCTGGGAAAGTGACGGAGTTAAAAAATATCGCACTGAAATTGTCGCAGACAGAGTGCAGTTTGGTCCCAGAAGTCAAGGAACAGGGACTCCGGTAGCTCCCACAGCATCTTCAGAGAAGAGTGACAAAAGTCCGGCAAGCGACATTGAATATCCGGAAGAGGATATTAAACCGGAGGATATACCTTTTTAATAAAATCTATGGCGCAAAATTTTTTTTCAGCAAATAATATAAAATATATTGACTACAAAGACGTAGAGCTTCTGAAGCGCTTTCTCAAAAGCCACGGCAGGATTACCCAAAGAAAAGTAGCGGGCATAACTGCCGAAGATCAGAGAAAACTTGCAGTTGCAATAAAAAGAGCTCGATTCATGGGCCTTTTACCTTACATTATAAGATAATTCCTTTGTAACTTCTCTATTATTTTAAGTGTTGCAAAAAGTAGAAAGGTCGATATAATAGGCGCAATGGAAGAGAAATTACAGGATAATTTTAATATGGAAAAAAGTGATGAAGAAATTCTGGCTCTTTGTGTAAAACAGCCGTATCTTTTTGGCATTATCTTGGACAGGTATCAGGACGCTTTTATAAGAAAAGCGGAGGGAGTTTTGCATAGCAGAGAGGATGCGGAGGATATTGTTCAGGAGACCTTTACAAAGATTTACATGAATGCTGCGAAATTTCAGATACAGGAAGGTGCGTCTTTCAAATCATGGGGGTATAAGATACTTCTCAATACCGCTTTCACTCGTTATCAGAAAATGAAAAAACACAGAGGGGCAGTATTTAATCCGGAGCCGGAGTGGTATGAAGTAATGCCGGACTTAAAAACAAAACAGTTTGAAAAAGAAGAATTGAAAGACTATGTTATCTCTGTACTATCGCGGATGCCGGATCATTTAGGTAAAGTACTTCATCTTCATTTTATTGAAGGAAGACCACAAGAAGAAATTGCAAAAATAGAAGGAGTATCGGTTGGCGCTATAAAGACGAGGGTTCATCGCGCAAAGAAAGAATTTAAAAAAGTTAATGCAACAATAAGTTAATGAATAATATATTGAAAAAAAGAATAATGAGGAGAGTCTACATAGTATATGCTCTTCGCAAAATGTTGAGTCGGACCGCATTTAAGCTGTATGCAAGCCTAGTGCTTTTGTTTGGCATTGCAAGATTACTGCATGTTCGCGCAATAGGAGAGAATATTTCGGAAGTTGGTTTTGCAGGACTGTATAACTTTGCATTTTACTCTATTATGAACACAGAGCTTGCGGTTCAGTTTCTGATGTTTGGTGTAGCTGCTTTTGGAGTTTGGGTAATGAGAGATGCTGTGAAAAATATTCTTACACATACAATGTACAGTTCAATGCAGAAAGTTCGTTAAAAATAAAACCCCAACATACATCGGGTTTTTATTTATTATCCTGAATTTGTCGAAGGGTTTATCCAACTAATTTTTTGCGGATTTCTTTTAGTATTTGGTCCGCTATTTTTTTATTTTCTTTGAGATATTGACGTGCTGCGTCGTATCCTCGTCCGAGCTTCTGGGATCCTGCGCTGTATGATGCACCTGATTTTTGAACTATATCGTATTTTTCTCCAAGCGCGAGTAACTCTCCTTCACGCGAGATTCCTTCATTGTACATAAGATCAAATTCCGTTGTCTTAAAAGGTGCAGCAACTTTGTTTTTCACAACTTTCACGCGCACTCTTCCTCCCATTACCTCATCTGCCTTCTTAATCTGCGCAATTCTTCTGATGTCCAGTCTTACGGAAGTGTAGAACTTGAGGGCTTTTCCGCCAGTTGTTGTTTCAGGATTTCCGAACATTACCCCTATCTGCATTCTTATCTGGTTTATAAAAATAACTATTGTTTTTGATTTTGCAACTATTGCTGTAAGTTTTCTCAGTGCTTGTGACATAAGTCGTGCCTGCTTACCTAGATGGTGTGCTCCCATGTCGCCCTCTATCTCATCTTTTGGAGTAAGTGCTGCCACTGAATCAATTACAATAACATCAATCTTTCCAGAGCGGACAAGTGATTCTGTAATTTCAAGTGACTGTTCTCCGGTATCAGGCTGTGAGATAAGGAGCTCCGCCGTTTTTACGCCTAATTTTTTTGAATACTCAGGATCCATCGCATGTTCAGCATCAATGAATGCACATATCCCGCCTTTTTTCTGTGCCTCAGCAATTACATGAAGTGCCAGTGTTGTCTTCCCGCTAGACTCTGGACCAAATATTTCAACAATTCTTCCGCGTGGAAGCCCTCCGATGCCGAGTGCCCAGTCAAGGCCTATTGAGCCCGTCGGTATTGCATCAATATTTACTTTCGGAGTATCACCAAGTTTCATTATGGATTCGTCACCAAATTTTGTCTTTATCTCCTTTATCGCATCATCAATACCCGCATTCTTCTTTTTTGGCTCTGTCTTTGCTTTTGCCATTTTATTTATAAATTAATTCTAATGTTTTTTTTGTCTTTCTCCCAAATCTGTCTTTTGCTTTAATTGTTATTATATTATAACCATAAGACAGGAGCAATTTCTCTCTGAACTGCCCTTGTTCATCTGTAAATATCTGCCTGTCATTCATGCTGATATGAGATATGTTTTTTGCAGTTCCTTCTATACCGACAAGCGAATGCTCCAGAGACACTCCGTTTTGAGGTTCCTGTATTTTTATAACTGGCCCTAATATTATATTTCTCGCCTGAAAAAATGCATAGCCGAAAATGACAACTATAAAAAAAATGGAACCCACAGTCCATAGATAATAACTTAAACTTTTATTTTTAAGAATGCTCATCATCTTCTTCAAGAATATTTTCATCATTGTATTTTTCCAACACTTCTCTCGGCCTTGCACCGTCAGCCGGACCTATCACCCCTTTCTCTTCAAGCATGTCCATAAGTCGCGCTGCTCGCGCGTATCCCACACGAAGTTTTCTTTGCAGATATGATGTAGACGCTTTGCCCGCGTGCATTACAATTTCTTTTGCTTCTCCATACAGCTCGTCATCCTCCATACTTTCATTCTCATCGAGTATTGCGTTAAAGATAGCACTACTATTTTCATCTCCGTTTTGGGAATCGGCTGAGGAAAGATCAATCTTGCTCTGTATTTCGTCTCCATAATTTTTAATAAGGTATCTGGTGACTTTCTTTACCTCGGATTCCGATATGAAAGCGGTCTGGAGCCGCCTGGGTTTTGACATTTCTCCTGAAAGGTAAAGCATATCACCAGCTCCGAGAAGCTTTTCCGCGCCACTTGAGTCAAGAATCGTCCTTGAGTCAACCTGCGAAGCCACTTGAAAAGCTAATCTGGAAGGAACATTTGCCTTGATAAGACCTGTAATAACGTTTACAGACGGTCTTTGTGTTGAAAGTATAAGGTGGATTCCTACAGCCCTGCTCATCTGCGCAAGCCGTACGACAACAGACTCAAGCTCTCTCGGGTACATTTGCATAATATCTGCCAGTTCATCTATTACGATGATAATATACGGCATTGCATCTGCTTCATTTTCACCCTTTTTATTTCCAACATTTGAATGATAAGACCCTATATCTCTTGCAGAGCTCGCTTCAAGTATGTTATATCTTCTTTCCATCTCTTTAGCCGCCCATTTTAAGGCCAAAATCGCCTTTTTGGCGTCTGTTATAACAGGAGTGAGAAGATGAGGGATATTGTTATAAAGCGTAAGTTCAACTCGTTTTGGATCAATCATTATAAATCGGATATGTTCAGGTGAATTTCTGAACAAAAGAGAGGTAACAATAGTATGAATTGCAACTGATTTTCCCGAACCAGTAGCGCCCGCAATCAAAACATGGGGCATTTTAGCCAAATCCGCAAAGTGTGATTGGCCTGTTATGTCTTTTCCAAGAGAAATTAGAAGTGGTTTTTTTGAATTCTGATATATATCGGTTGAGAGGATGGTGTAAAGTCCCACCATTGTCTTTGCCGTATTGGGAACTTCCACTCCGACAAGGGAGCGACCAGGTATCGGGGCTTCAATTCTCACTGGGTGTGCGGCAAGCGCTAATTCAAGATTATTCTGAAGACCGAGTATTTTAGACAGTCTCACACCTTCTGCAGGTTTTAGAGCGTAGCGTGTGACGGAGGGTCCAATTGAGATTTCATCCACCTGCACGTCAACTCCAAAATTCTGCAAAGTTCTTTTTATAATATTCGCATTTGCTTTTATGTCTCCGACTCCCGGTTTACCTCTATCTCTCTCTAGTATTGAAAGAGGGGGAGGGGAATAAGTACCACTTCTTGCTGGCTTCATTTTTATTATATCGTTCTCATTATCGTCGTTTTTTCCGCTGAGGATACTCATTGATGATTTCTCTTCTTCCTCCTCCGCATCTTCATCTTCCTCTTCCTCTTCTTCCTCTTCTTCCTCTTCTTCATCCTCATACTCATCAAAATCCTCTTCCTCTGCGTACTCGGTCTCTACATCCTCCTTTTTGAAGATTCTCTTGAAAAATACAAGTGAGGGTAGTTTTGCCTCAAATAGTATAAGTACAGAGGCGATAACAAGTCCCCAGAGAATAAGAAGTGTTACAAATATATCAAACAACCCAACAAGCGGTACGGATATTATTGCTCCGAATAATCCCCCTCTATCCTCAAAGATTATCTCAACGAGTGTAATTCCAGAAAGAAAAAAAACAATAGCACTTGCTATCTTCAATGTGCCAAATGAATTACCAAAAGTTTTTAGTGAAGATGCTGACAGAAGAAAAAATAGAATTGGGAGTATGAAATATCCTATTCCAAACATGGAAGAAAGAATCTTGAATGCCGTATCGCCGACGACACCAGCTCCTCCGAATGCCGACAGGGCTAGAAATACTCCAAGAATAAAAGAAATTATTGTGAGTATCCCCCTGAGCGTTTCTCTTTTTAGGTTATCAAAAATTCCTCCACGATCCGCGTCTTTCTTGCCTTTCTTACTATCTTCGAAAAATTTAAACATGTATTTGCTCAATAATACCATAAAATCATCGCAGAGAAAGAACTTCCTTGAGAAATGTTAAAAATTATACTGTAATGTTTTAAAACATTGATTTTGAATATGTCCGTTATATAATAGCCATACGTTTTCTATATAATTTAATATATAGGACATATATAGAAACTCGTAGCGATAAAGGACAAAATATAAAAGACATAATACTATGAAAGCCAACTTTCCTGAAAAAAATGTAAAAAATACTGAATTAAGCTCCTTTTTTGAAGGGAATCATTTGTATGTATTCTTATACAAAAAAGCGGAAAAACTCTCTTCAGCTTTGTATATGGTTACTAATTTTATTTCGGAAAATGAAACACTGCGTAGCCTGCTAAGAGAGAAATCAATAAATATATTTTCCGAGATTATATATCTGCAGAAAATGTCCTTAATACAGCGGAAAGCTTCAAGGACAAGTGGCAGTATTGAAGACAGGTACAGTTCTCTGGACTCCATACTTTCCGGCATTACTGAAATCATATCTTTTCTTGAAATAGCACATTTTTCAAGACTTATATCGGAAATGAACTTTGTAATATTAAAGCGGGAATATATTGAATTAGGAACCCTTATAAAAAATCGAAAAGATGATATTGCCAGCGGAGATGCTCGTTTAGATAGGAATTTCTTTGAAGTACCTGATTTATATAAGACATATTCTTTAAGACAAGGTGTTGCTAAAACGGAGACTATAAAAGACACTGTTCATCAGATAAGAGAAAAAGATCCGATAAAAAGTGTAAAAAAGGAACAAAAAGCAAAAATATACACAAAAACCGCTGATGTAAGACATAGTAGCAGAAGAAATACTATACTTGAACTGCTTCAAAACAAACCCTTTATTACAATAAAAGACGCTGCAGATACGATTAAGGGATGCAGTACAAAGACCCTTCAGCGCGAATTGCTCTCTCTTGTAGGCGAAGGGATTCTCAGAAAGAAGGGAGAGAGAAGATGGAGCACATATTCTCTTGCATAAGTCCTATTCTCTTGCATAAGTCCTATAATTAAACAAATTCAACATTTATTTACAAATTCATAATATGTGTTCCTATTATATTAATAGTTGCGAGCTACTTTCATGTAGTGTAAAGTTATCCACATTTCCGCCCTGTTAGCATCTTGTAGCGTATTGCGGTATGGCTATATAATTACCTTAGGTTACCGACCGTCTTTGTTCTGTATATGGATGAAAATGAGAGTCAATCAGTCAAAATTTTGTTAGCTGGCCTATGTTGCTCTGTGTCGATGCAAATGAGCATTTAGGTATAGGTAAGAATTAGTTAAAGTTAAAGTATGGCAGGCACTTTAAAATTAAAAAATGGTGCCTAAATTCCATAAAGAGACATAAGTTTCTAATGGACATTAATTACAAGTTCAAGCACGAAAGTTATTTTTGGTCGAACAAAAAAGTTATTTCGTGCAAATTAATCAAATTAAATTTAAATTAATCATTATTTATGAGTATTATAAAAAGTAATTCTATAGCTTTAAAAATTGCTATAGGTTTAATTGGAATTGCATTTGCATTTGCGCTTTTGTTTGGTTCGGCTTCGTCTGCAAACGCGGCGGCTCTGACACAAAGCCAGATTGATGCAATTATTGCATTGCTTGAGTCCTTCGGGGCTGACCAGTCTGTCGTTGACAATGTGAACGCATCTCTGACAGGCAGTACGCCAACAACAACAACGTCAACTGCAAGCGTATGTCCTCACACATGGGCGACCGACCTTACAAGTGGGAGCGCAGGTGCAGATGTTAAGGCGCTTCAGCAATTCTTAAACTCTGATTCTGCGACGCAGGTTGCATCATCAGGAGTTGGCTCTGCTGGAAGTGAAACAGATTTCTTCGGTTCACTTACAACAGGAGCTGTAATCAAATTCCAAGACAAGTATGCAGCTGATGTTTTGACACCAGTTGGTCTTTCAGCAGGAACAGGATACTTCGGTCCTTCATCTCGTGCTAAAGCAAATTCACTTTGCTCTACTGCTGCTCCGACTACAACAACTACAACAACAGACGATACAACAACCACAACCACAAC
>CEQE01148927.1_pt1 | contig 57387 bp, 56 predicted proteins | sample 356201 | NCBI WGS metagenome assembly CEQE01 (sample SAMEA2619970, study PRJEB7988) | marine metagenome | biome: marine biome (ENVO:00000447); feature: mesopelagic zone (ENVO:00000213) & marine oxygen minimum zone (ENVO:01000065); material: "saline water (ENVO:00002010), including plankton...
ATGTGTAATTTATTAACATTGGTGGCTAAATTGCGACTTTACCCTTTCTTTATTCAGTTTATTAGTTGGCAATCCTTCAAGTAAACCTGAATAGGTTAATTCCTGATAGATTTCTTGTAAAGTAATTGTTCGTCCTGAATTTAAAGTGATTTTATTTGATAGGGGAGGATCAGTAGGGTGCATTTTTATAACCCAAACGGGTTATATGATTTCTGGAATACGATATATTCTTCTTCTGTATAAAAGAATTTTATTTTAAAAAGCATGCTGACCTTTGGATTTAATAATGATCTTCCGACAACTCCCTGTGATAAGACATAATAATATCTATATCCTTCTTCATTCGCCAGATCTCTTATCTGGTTAATTATATTTTTCTTGGTAGTATTATACCCAATTCCTTCCGCTGAAATATTATATGAGTGTTCAATATTAGTTAAGTAAATATATTTTGCATCCTCAGATGATATAGGATCGATTGTAAATTTCAAACATCCAACGATTAGTAGATAGAATGGTAATATTAAATATTTGAGTCCCAATGCTATTTATGTTAAGGGCGAAGTCTGGGGTTTATCCTCATCGACCCCGCCCAGTTTTTATTATTTACTACTTCTACCTTCCCTTACGAATTGTTCCAATCTTCTTATCAGATCGGGTTTTCCTTCCGCTGGGGTTCCTGATTGTTCCTGGGGGAAACCCATGCTTCCTTTCATGAGGTCCAACCCTCTGATCGCTTCTATCTTTTCTTGCCATAATTGTTCTCCTTTATTGTGCCATTAGTTAGTGTAGTGTTGAATACTCGGCTGGCACATTTTGAGCATTTAACAACTTTATATTCTTTGCTTGATTATTTTACTAAAAGATTTTTTATACAATACATTTTCGTGGCTAATACAACCAAATAGGTATCGTAATTCTTAAATTGATATCCAAGGTAACCCCTCAAAAAATTTATTATACTCTTTACAATTATCAATCTTGTTTTTAAGTTTTTTAGGGTCATGCTCATCTAAAGTAATTTTCATGCTATGGATATAATCATCAATTTTCTTATCCATATTCACGGTTACTTCTTCAATACCATTAGATGTGTCCTCCCAAAACTTATTAATGACTTTTTTTGATTTATTTTTTATTCCCTCTTGTTTCATAATTTTATATAATTGTTTTGATAGTCTCTTCTGCCATGATTCACCAAACAATGATTTGATACCAATTGCAATAGCAATAGCTATTCCTGCAGCAACCGTTATGGGACCACCTATTGTAGCCAAGAATGCTGTTGCAGCTGCCGTACCCCCCGTTGAAATCCCAATTGCAGATAAAAGGCTTACACCCTTAGAAGCAATTATATACCACCCTAAATTGCCTAATGTACTTGCCCAAATAGTAAGACCTCCTAAAACGCTTGCGGCGCCAAATGCACCTTTTAATAAACCCTGATAATCGAAAGGAATATTTTGTCCCTCTGGGTCTTTAATAGCAAGAAATTCTGCTTGATTTTCATATTCTTTGAAAAGCTTTCCAATATCAGGTTTTACCTTGTTGAAATTCTCTTCACAAATACTTTGGTAAGAATCTTGGATATTGCCCATGATAATTCCACCGATTCTTTCTGTTGCTTCTTTTCTATTATAATTTCTGTTTTCAATTTCGCGTGAAACTTTGGGGGGGGTAATATTCTCTGTCCACCAATCATCAAAATCACTTATGCAATTCTTGCTCGAAGAATTTATTTTTTTATTAATCGATTCTTTTATGGCTTTTATCTCCTTTTTAGCTTTGGGTCTATTAGATTTGGCTTTTTCATATTGTTTCTTAACCGAATCATAGTCTGACATTATGGATTCAGTTTTATTTATTTCATTAGATAATTTATCTTGCGCATGTTTCTTAAACTCTGTAATCATTGCATCTTGCATTGAGATAATTTTAGGTGGGAAACTGTTCATTAAACTGTTTTTCAGTTTAATATTAAAATCCTCTCGAAGAGAACGATTATCCAGGCTATAGGTTACAAATTGTTTTCTTAATAATTCATATGTTGGTGTTCCACCTGCTTTTTTGATTGTTTGTTTTGTCCTCATTGACAGTCTTTCAAATAATTCTTCTGTTCTTTTTTCAATTGTTTGATCCCGCACTTCTTTGTTTGATTCAATATGAGCTTGTGATGCAACAACAATAATTTTATCAAATGTATCCTCCTCTTTCTCAATAGGTGCGATCCCTGCCTTTTCTCTTATTATCATTGATATAAATTCGATATCTTCGATTTCTATAAAGCCGTTAATCTTAGACATGTATATTACCAAGTCCGCAAATTTTAATGCATCTTGGCTTTTTAATTCTTCATCCCGTTTCTTTCCTTTACTGCTCCCAAATCCTGGTAGATCAATTAAATCACAGGCTTTTAAAATAGGAGATTTCATGAATACAAGAGCACTATGAGCATTATTATTTTCATTATCATTTTCAACATCATAAGTGCCATATTTTTTAAGTATATCGAATCCTCCTTTGTCTAACATCCATTTTTTACAGTACTTTTCATCACGGTAACGTCTGAAATTCCAGATTTTATTTGAGTTATCACCATTTTTAAATATCCAGACACTTTCATTGATAAAATCTGGCCGATTATCAATATGTTTTATATAGGTAGCTATTTTTGTCGTTGGTGTCCACTGACAAACAATTGCATCAATTCCTGTCATACAATTTATAAGTCGACTCTTCCCACTATCAAATTTTCCCATTACAGCTACTACAGGTTTTTCACCAATACAGTTACGAATATTTCGAAGTTCTTCAATTAAATCTTCAATTAATTCAGGTTCTTCTTTCTTCTCAATTAATTGATTTAAACCAACTTCGCAGTATTCATTTAACATACTTATCCTAATGTCTCGTTCTTTATATGGATTTCCGAAATCTACAATATCCGGTTTGGGAAGTTCGACGTCTTCTACCAACTGATCAGGTGTCATTCCTGATATTTTGCAAAGATCGAGAAATACCCTAAATGGTAATTTTGAGGGGTTATTTTCCCATCGTGAAATCTGAAATTGCTCTACTTTAAGTAACTCACTTAATGTTTTCTGAGTTAGATTTAACTTTTCAGCTCGAAATACTTTTAGGTCAAAATCCATCTTGTTCTCCTAATTAATCACTTGATATATGCATATATGAATATAATAATTAAAATTCTGATTTTAAAACACTATTTTTTCCTGTTGATCACTTTCAGCGCTTCCCTCTTGCTGAGTGGTGCTAACTCATTTTCCTCCACAAAATCTTTCACCACCTCCGGAAATGATTTTGAATATTCCCTTAACGCCCACCCGATTGCCTTTTGAATGAAGAATTCTTTAGAACCGGAATGACTCTTTATGATATTGAACAGAAGAGTCTCATCGGTATCTCGTTTGTACTTTAACTGAAAAAGAATGGCAACACGATTCAACCACATGTTTTTAGATTCATTCCATTCCGGAATGTGGTTTTGAATCAATTCAGGATTTTTCTGAAAATATAAACCTATAATTCTGGTTGCCAGCCAATCCACCGTATCCCACCACGATTTAGTTGTTACCAGATATTCAAAAAGTGAAACATTACAGTGAAAATTCTTTTTGACGGACTGCTCAAGAATATCCAGCCCCGCATATTGGAATTCCCTTTCCGGGAATTGCCACGAATCTCTAACTACTTTTTCCAGATTCTGCTCACTGGGGTTTCCGTGTTTTTTCAGAAAATTTTTTGTGAGCGATTTTCTCAGTGGAGTTTTAATTCCGTAAAATTCAAACTTGTCCTTCATGTACCGTTTCATCTGCACGGCATTGGAAGGATTCTCGTTTTTCTCAAACGCTTCTTTTAATGGATGAAATTTAATGAAAAACTCAAAATGAAAAATGAAAAACGACCAAAGGACTCTTTGAGCAAAATACCAAAACCATATCTACGTCGGGCAAGTCAATGACAAATAACTATTTGAAATGAATTCATTTTACTCTGTAATAAAGGGTATTATTTTTTCACGATATTTGAACATTGCATATTCATTTTTCAATGTATCTATGCAATGGGAATGACATTTTTTCACAGCGAATCAGTTATAAATGATTTCTACTGGGAAATAGTTTTAGAAGTTTAGAAAGACCCGGAAACGTCCTACTCTTCCATCCGGCAGCCACATGCCCGCCAATAAAAGATAGATAATACGCAAATAATTGATCCTGCATATAATACACTGAATGTTGTCTTTCATATTTTATACCAAATGGTATAATACCTCCAGGTATAATTTACACCAAATGATTGAATTAATTCTATAATAGAACCCTTTGATAAACCATTAAAATGGTTAAAATATATTTCAAATACTGGCAACCCACGACTTTCCCGAAGGGATGACTTTGTCAAAGTCGTGGGTTTATCAATAAAACATGAATGACGAATGACAAATACCTATCCGAAATGATTTCATCATTTTACTCCGTTTACGTGCTGCCGGAAAGAATTTTCAGATAAACCTTCCTCGTCCTCGGACCATCAAAATCACAGAGCATGATTCCCTGCCACGTCCCCAGAACAAGCTGCCCGTTTTCGATGATGACCGTTTCAGAAGACCCTGTCATAGCAACCTTGATGTGGCTGTCTGAATTCTGTTCTCTATGTTTGTACCCCGCCTCAAAAGGGACAAGCTTTTCCAACTGCATCTGAATATCATCCACCACATGGGGATCGGCATTTTCATTGATTATTACCCCGCAGGTTGTATGGGGAACATAAATTGTTATAATCCCCGACTCAACACCTGACTTGCTTACCTCGTCCTGTACTTGGCCGGTGATATCAATGAAATCGGTTCTTTTGTGGGTGGTAACTGTGAATGTTATCATTTGGAATTAAAAATAGGTGGCAACACCAAACTGCCAACCGCCCGTCCGAATGAGATTATCCTGCAGATCTTTGTGCCATTCATAAAAATAGACCATTTTAAATGCAGTATCCTCAGATGGGCGGAAAGAATTCGAGACTGTAATTCTGGTTGTTTCATCCCCGATGTTTGTGTTGGTGGAACCGAACTTACCCACATTCAAGTCAACTCTATCGAACCGAAATGTTGCAATCATCTGCAGATCGTCAAAACTGAATAATCTGCCTCTCCGGTAAGTGTACCCGATATCCACATAACCGCCTGTCTGTTCACTGCCAAAGATCTCTTCCAGGTTTGCAGGAATATCAATTTTTGCTTTTGCGAGTTCACCCTGAATTGTTAATCGCGAAAATTGTTTGTCAAAATCCAAGGCAGTAATCTGAACAAATCTTTTTTCATCAACAACTTCACCTTCCATCATAAACGAATTGTAAACACCCTTATAGAATGATAATCCCACCTCGCCTGTAAGTCGACTTTCAAATCCCAACCTTCCAGTTATAGAGGGTGTCCCGTTGTTATCTTCTTCAAACATTTCTTCATTCTTTCCCGAGGCGATTCTGGTAGCGCCATCTTCATTATCGAGAATTCCATCTGTTAATCCATTCACAAAATAGAGTTCATAGCCGAATTCAGTGGTGGGACTCAATTCCTTATTGCCGAAAAATCCTTTCCCTACTTCCATCAGCGTGGAGGGGATGATTTTCGTAGATACGAGAGGGCGGTCAATGATGTTGTATTTGGGACTGTCGTGAAGCACGTTAAATCTTCCCAGAGGAGGCAGAAGAACCCCCACCCGAAAATTGAACAGCGGATGAAGCATAAGATCAACGATGGCAGTTTCCAGCGCAATTTCTTCGGTACCATGCTCAAACTCCAATTCGGAAAAGAACCGCACCATGGGCGATATGTGCGAATAAAAGAAAATGTTAAATCGTCTCGCCTCAAAGGACAACCCTTCCGTAATTCCTTCCTCCACCACGTAATTTGAGTTCGCTTCAAAATATCCGCCGAAGGATGCGAAATTCTCCTTCTGAAAAACAAAGGGACGGTCATAAATATCATGGACGGTGGAATCCGGTTGTGCATAACCTATTCCCACAAAAAATAAAATCGATATAATTATTCTGTGGCTCATATCAGATTGAAATCACCAGTTGATCAACATTAAGATTAACCGGAAATGACGGAAGGTGTTTTTCAGCAGGTCCCCTGAGGACTTTGCCGTTAAGATCAAATCTGCTTCCATGGCAGGGGCATTTTAAAGAAAACTCAGCAGCCCTCGGGCGGCATCCTTTGTGGGTACAAATCATGAGCAAAGCTGAATATTCAATTTCACTGCTTTTTTGAATTAATATGGGCGCTTTAAACTCCGGGTGCTTCACATAGATTCTGTTTCCATCCTCAAATGAAAGTAGAGAAACCTCTAAAGTCCTTCCCTTCCGGATCGATTCCACATAAGGTACAGGCAGGCATCCTTCCAGCAGGACAGGCAGTCCGCCGCAGGCAGCAACAACTCCCAGCGTTCCGGCTTGCTTTAAAAATTCCCTTCTGCTTTCCATTATAAAGATTCCAGAAACTTCAGCACCTGTTCCTTTTCATTTCCGCTCAGATTATCAAAATTATCACTGCTTTGTAATGCCTCTCCCTGATGCAGACGAATCACCTCGGTCAAATCAGATGTCCGGCCATCATGCAGGTAGTACGGAATTCCGCCGAGATTATCCTGAATCAATCCAAGTCCCCAAAGTGGGGTGGTTCTCCATTCTGTTCCCGTTGCGCCCCCTTCTGGATAGTAATCCGCGAGTTCTTCACCCATGTCATGGAGCAATAGATCAGTATAGGGATGAAATTCTGTTTCAGACAGTACACTAACAGAAGAAAATCCCGTTGTCAAGGTTGGGAGGTGGCAGCCGGCACATCCAATGACATTAAACAGAGAGTCGCCAGCCATTACATCCGGGTCATCCTGATTTCTCGGTTTGGGCGGTTTCAGGGTACGCAGATAAAATACCACATTCGCCACCACATCGGAGCCCACTTCAGGATCGGGAACGTTGTCCCCCGTAAACTGACCTTCTAAAGGATTGTATAAATCTTCCGTAAAAAAGTCCGTTGTAATCCCCATATCATCAATATATGCCCCTGAGGTCTGGTGAAGCAGATCAATGGCTTTGGCTTTTCTGCCGAAGCGACCGATGTATTTTCCGTACGGGTCAGAAATATGATGACTTTTTGGAACAAAGAAATCAGGTGGATTAACATAATTGACACGACCGCTGATGCCGTCTCCATCGTCATCATCCGGGTCTGCCAAAGCAAGCAGAGTATCATCCGAAACTGCTTCCAGAAAACCCACGCCTACTACAATGAGAGCGCTCCGTTCAGAAACACCGGTGGCATCACCAGGAAGGACTTCGGACTCATACCCGGGAATTGCCCGATTTTGAAGCTGCGGTCCTCCATATTCTATCATGTAGTCAAATTCTTCTGAATTGTCGGAGTTGCCTTTTCCGAATCGAGTCAGGTTTGAAAAAGGATGTCCCTTTCCATCGCCCGCATGGCAGGCGATGCAGGCTATGTGGTTGAATACAGGTCCCAACCCGGTGGAGGCAGAAAAATTCTGACCAAAAGCTTCATCACCTTCAGCGAATGTTGCCTTTTGCACATTGGTTAATCCGTCAACGGGTCCGTCCAGCAGTAGATTGGGGTCAACTTCCTCCGGAAAGAAAAAATCGCACTGTTGAAAAATGATGAACAGTAAAATAAATAAGGTAGTACGTAAAAGTAATTTCATGGCATTATCCCAACCCAACATCCAAAGCCATCATGATTGTAAATCCCGCCATGAGTCCCAAAGTTGACAAATCTGTATTACCTTCATACTGTGCTTCGGGAATTACTTCCTCCACGACCACGTAAATCATTGCACCCGCCGCGAAGGCAAGGGCGTATGGCAGAATGGCAGTTGATGAGACAACAATCACCGCTCCCAAAACACCGGCAACGGGTTCCACAACAGCGGACAATTGCCCGTACCAGAAACTTTTGAACCGAGAAACTCCAACTCGTCTCAGAGGCATGGCAACGGCAAAACCTTCGGGGAAATTTTGCAGTCCGATTCCCATGGTAAGCGCTATAGCGCCGGCAAGATTCGCTGAAGGAAGATCAGCGGCCAGCGCACCGAATGCCACTCCAACTGCTAGACCTTCCGGAAAATTATGAAGCGTAATTGCAAGGACAACCAGCGTCGTTCTGTGCCATGTGGTTTGAATACCTTCCGCATCAGATTTGGGATATCCGATATGCAAGTGAGGCAAAACCTTGTCCAATCCCCAGATGACTCCACCGCCTACCAGGAATCCGATTGCCGGCGGCAGCCACGAAGGCAGCGGACCGTTTTCGGACATTTCAATGGCAGGGGACAAAAGGGACCAGAAACTTGCAGCAATCATGACACCACCGGTAAATCCCAGCATGGCATCCAGCACTCGCCTGTTCAGTGTTTTAAAGAAAAATACTACTGATGCACCTAAAGCGGTCAATCCCCATGTGAACGTTGTCGCTAACAACGCCTGCATAATGGGGTGCTGATTGAGAAAAAATTCCTTCACGGAGAATTAATTGAAGCTTTTATTGACTATTTCGAGATTTTGAGTAATCCATTAAACCGGATGGATCTGGTCATCTGATTTGATCATAAACTTCCTACTTCCTCGGAAAGATATTTTTTAACACCTTCATTCGTGGCTTTCATGGCTGTTTTACCTGATTGCCATCCAGCAGGACAAACATCGCCGTGTTTGGTATGAAAATCGAGAGCGTCCACCATTCTGAGCATTTCATCGATGTTTCGACCTAAAGGCAAGTCGTTAATAACAGCGTGCCTGATAACTCCTTCATCATCAATAAGAAAAGACCCCCGAAGGGCAACGCCTCCGCCGATTGATGTGTTAATTCCTTCATTATCCATTATTACCGTTACAGGTTCGGCACCAATGAGAACATCATATTCCCGAACAATTGATTTGTCCAAATCTGAAATCAATGGATATTGAACATTACCAATCCCACCCATGTTAACATCTGTTTCCTTCCATTTTAAATGACTGAATTCTGAATCTACTGAACAGCCCAGGACCTGGACACCTCGCTTTTCAAACTCACCTAATCGGTTGTTGAATGCGATAAGTTCAGTGGGTCAAACAAATGTAAAATCCAGCGGATAAAAAAATAGAATAACCTTTTTTCCCCTATAATCGGAAAGTGAAATCTCTTTTATGCTGTTGTCCGGCATGACAGCTTTTGCTGTAAAATCCGGCGCAGGTTTTGTTACCAACATGAATTAGTCTCCTTTTATAAATACTTATTATCAATGATTTTTATTTTTGCAAATTTAGACAGATCAAATGCTCAAGACAACCGTTGAATGTTTGCGGAATGTGGATTTTGATTGAAAATTGTACACAGTACCCTGCGGGATAATTTAAAATTGGTTAACACACCCCCTCGATAAATCGAGACCCCTCTTTCTATATGGGATTTCTTGTTTTTCTGATTAGTTCATAATTCGATATTCATTATTCAACATTGATTATTCTCCCGTGTTTCAGTGTCCCTGTGGTAAAAGCTACTTTAACAGTACCATCTTCTGTGTGGATTGTGTTCCTCCTGATGTTAATCTGCAAAAATAGACACCACTCGCCACTTCGGATGCATCCCAGATTGCGCTGTGGAAACCGGGAACAAGTTTACCACTCATCAATGTCTCCACCAAACGTCCGGTGATGTCAAATATCTGTAAAGAAGTTGAATGCAACGTCTTTACTGAAAATCGTATCGTCGTTACCGGGTTAAATGGATTGGGATAGTTAGGATATAACATAATGGATGAAGGAAGTTGTGGTTTCGTGTCCTCAATATTCAACACATCCATCCACAGGAGTGTTTGCGGCATTGCACCTAAAAGAGAAATACCAATCCAATAGTAGGAAGGTGACGTATTTAAACTTAAAACATCAAACCCAAAGAAAGCTGTCTGATTGTTATTGGAGTGAGTCATATAAACTGACGTCGCAAGGGTATCATTACCAGAAGGAATTCCGGTTGCTGAATCAATTATGCCTGATACACCCCAGAATGGGACTATCGCTTCTTCTACCACAACAATTCCATCCAGCCAGTTGTAAGCACCAATTTCATATCCCGGATCATAGTTCAACTCAAGTGAGTCTGAAAGAAAATCTGCCAATTCTCCTGAAATCAAATCTCCTTCCACTGTGATTAATCTGGAAACTCCCGTAGTATCACCTTCGGTACAATCATTGATATCGGGATAATAACCGGAAATTCCAAAAACATCGTGGTTGAAATCTCCATCGCTAAGTTCATTCTGGAGTTCCCCACATGATACTTCCCAACCATAAAAACATTCACCCAGCCATTCATCCCCTGCAACAACTAAATTTTTATTCCCTGTATCAAGCCAGGTTCTCAAATCTTCAAAATCATGACAGAATTGAGGACCACCTCCAGCCAAATCAATTATTGTCTCATAATGTTGAAATAAATCCAAGGTCCCTTCACCAAAGCTCCAAGTATCAAAACCTTCACTCCACCATGGGTAGTGTATTACAATATCGTAAAAATAATAATACCAAACCCAATCATCAAAAATGGAATTATTGATAAATAGTACCGGTGAATTTGCCTGATAAATATAATAGGCAATTCCAGCGGTTGTTCCTGTATTTCCGAAAACATCCATCGCCCAATAATAATACTGTACGAGAGTTCCCGGCTCCTGCCCAGGCAAATAACCGCTCCAGATTCCATCATTAATGGTTCCGCTTGTTAGTTCCAGTTCTATTTCTGTCCAATTGGTATCATCAATCGTAAAATAGACAGAAACTGAATCAATTCCCGTTGGACCTCCGCCAGGATCATCATGTGCGGCATGTACTTCCACATATCTTTCATCAGTTGATAATGTTGTTTCTAATATTGTATAATCTTGAAATTGCGGAAAAGGTACACCTATCAAATCCACTGCCAATGGGAAATCCAGCACCCAATGCCGAATGTGCCAACCACCTTCACCGGAGGTACCGTTGCACTTATTATAGAATTTGGCAAAAACCCACGGTTCCACCAGTCCTTGACCTTCACAATAATAAAATCCTATAGTAAGTGAATCATTCGCACTTTGATTTTCCACCAGAATTCCTACCCTTTCATCCTGAAAAAATTCGGGTTCCCCTCCCCAATCCGAGATTGTAAACCAATTGTCCTGCCCTGCAGGATTGTATTCCGGCTGTAATGTGGGACAAACCCAGTCGCAATTTAGTGGCCAAACTTTTTCTAAAACCAAATCCTGTGAAAAGGGAATGGGTGATGTATCATTACATGGACCTATTTCATCATCCGTATCACCATAGTAATCCTCATAATCTTCAGTTATGAAATATGGCGTAAAAGCGTCAGATCCGTCCCAACCATAACCTGCCCAACCAAAACCATCCACATTATCTGTTGAATATAGATTTCCATCAGAGTCATAAGGATAGGTCACTTTCCAGAGTGAGACCTCTAATCTATCCTCTGATGTTTCAGTGGTGTCACCCCATTCAAATACAGGAATATTAAAACCTGTGATGATTCCGTTAGAAGGCATTTGATACATGATCATCACATATTCACCGGGTGAAAAAATAAACTGACCGCCGCTCTCTTCACAATAAGACATGGTATCGTCTGTTGATCTTGTATTATAATAATTATTCGATCTCGTTTTACCATTTGAAACAATTGCATCTTTCTCCACACCAAACTGTTGATGTATTTGAGATGTTGATGCAATTCTTCTATCGTTTTCTATAATAACATGGGATTTATGGGATTCACGATTTTTAAAAGATTTCTTTTTGTGGATTCCTTCCGCCCTCAAACCGGCAAACAAAAAACAAGCAATAATTATGTAAAATTTGGTTTTCATATTTCTAATTCAACATTTTGAAATCTATTTCCATTATCTTTCCCTTCAATTTCCGGCTGTCTTACCCATTCAAGTCTATCTCAATTTACGTTGTATGGGACTAAATTTCAACTGATCTAGCGTTTGGTTGATTGATTAACACACCCCCATTAAAAACATTGCGGGCAAGCCGACTCTTCCTGTCCGGTTATTGGCAGATTTTTAGAGGAAATTATAGGAATGCTGTCATCCTGAGCGTAGCGAAGGATCTTCTTTTTTTACCGATTAATATACGTAGATCCTTCGTACAGATGAATCAGTCCTCAGGATGACAGGCAAGTTGTTAGAGGGGAATCTTTGTTTTATCGTTTACTTTATTATTCGATATTCGTTATTCGACATTTATAAATTTATTTTTTCTTCGTGTCTTCGTGACTTTGTGGCAATTAGATAAAACCAACACTTGCAAAATTGATGAATTCTATTCACATTTGAACCTCATGGCACAGGTAAGATTTGGAAATAAACTTGTGAATACAATCGGTGAATTGCCAGCTGTTGGCTCAAAGGCACCGGACTTCCGTTTGGTGACAACCGGCTTGAAGGAAGTAACACTTTCCGATTATGAAGGTGAGCGGATTGTGCTGAATATTTTCCCAAGCATTGATACTCACGTTTGCGGTACATCGGTCAAGAGATTCAATGAGGAATCAGCAAAACTGAATAATACAGTCATTCTCTGCATTTCCCGTGATCTCCCTTTTGCACAAAGCAGATTCTGCGGCAAAGAAGGAATTGAAAATGTAATCACTCTTTCCGGTTTTCGTGATGATGACTTTGGCAAAAATTATGGTGTCACTTTTACAGATGGACTTTTTAAAGGTCTATTTTCAAGGGCGGTTGTTGTTATAGATGCAGAAGGAAAAGTCATTCATACCGAACAGGTACCTCACATTGGTCAGGAACCGGATTACGAAACAGTGATAAAAATTCTTTCATGAACGGTAAATCACAAAAACAAAAGCTCCTATTCCTCTGTACCGGGAATTCCTGCCGATCACAAATGGCTGAAGGATTGTTGCGTAATTTGGCAGGAGACAAATTTGATGTTTTCAGCGCCGGCACTCATCCCAGCAGAGTCCATCCCATGAGTATTAAAATCATGGATGAAATGGGAATTGACATTTCACACCACACATCCGATCATGTGGCGGATTATCTTGATCAAGGGATTGATATTGTTATTTCTGTCTGTGATTCGGCGAAGCAGTTATGTCCCACATTTCCGGGAGATGTGAAACGAATCCACTGGTCTATATCTGATCCTTTCAGCGGATGGAGTACCGACGATGAATTCCTCGATAATTACCGGGACTGCAGGGATACTATTCAGAAATACATTAAAAAATTCCTGGAAGAACATTAATCAACGATTCAAAATACTCCCGGCACTGCTGCTTCCCTTTTCATTTTCTGTGGGGCAGATTGTACTCTCAGAAATCATGTACGATCCGGAAGGGACCGACAATCCCAACGAATTTGTTGAAATTTATAATTCGTCGGAAACCGATTCTGTGAATCTGAATTCATGGATTGTTCGGGACGCTTCATCTGAGGACATGATTGTTGACGGCGGAATGGGTACAACTTTGCCTCCTTTGTCTTTCGGACTCATCATGGAAGCGGATTACGAACACAATGATTCGAGCCCATATTTTAATCTCATTCCGGATTCGGTAACCATTTTGAAAATTGATGGACCTGCAATTGGGAATGCTCTGAATAAAACAGATTCACTCAAGCTGATAAACACCGAAGGAATCATTGTCGATTCGGTCAGTTGGGATGATGAAGTTGAGCCGGGATATTCTCTTGAACGGATTCGACTTGATTTGCCGGGTGAACCGGAAAACTGGACATCCGGTTTAGAGGTGTGGGGTACACCGGGATTTGTAAACAGTGTTACTCCCGCTGAAATAGATGGAGCAATTTCTGAAAACAGCATTTTTCATACACCCTCAAATCCATCTCCCTCCGATTTCATCACTTTTAACATAACCGTTTTTAATGAAGGATTGAATGAGATTTCAGGCACAGTTGAAATAAGTGAAGATTTTCTGATACTTGGAAGTTCATCATTTACACCGACCGCATCAGGCGACTCTACGATCTTGTCAATTAATATTGGACTTCTTTCATCCGGGCATCATTCACTCACCATTCAATTGAACGTGGAGGATGATCTCAATCAGGAAAATAATACTTTAGGTTACGAGCTGTCAGTTCAATATACAGAAAGAGTGGCGACCCTGAACGAATTCATGTATTATCCGGAAGAAAATAACTCTGAATTTATTGAAATTTTTATCTTGTCAGAAAACAGTATCAACCTTTCCGGCTGGGGAATTTCGGATCAGCTGACTTCATCAATTAAAATACTTCCTGATATAGAAACACCTTCCTCTTCATTTGTTGTGATTGCCAAAGATTCTTCACTTCTTCCATCACTACCCTCCAACTCTATCCTCCTTGTACCGGAAAACGGGTTCCCTTCTCTCAACAATTCAGGTGATTCTATTTACCTGTACGATCCATCCGGGAATGTCATGGATTCACTCACCTATACCGATGACTGGGGAGTTGAGGGGAGATCAATGGAAAAATTAAATCCGGAGATGGATTCATCTGTCCCATCAAGTTGGGGTACCTGCGTGGCGCCGGGAAAAATGACGCCCGGAAATCAAAACAGCATCTTTATTGAATCACTACCTGGAACAGGAACAATTTCACTTGAACCCAATCCTTTTTCACCGGATGGTGACGGATATGAAGATAACCTTTATATCTCCTATTCACTTCCATTTCCGCAGGCATACTTGACCATTACCATTTTTGATCGGTTGGGCCGGACGGTACGAACGCTGGCAAAAAATCTTGTTTCCGGCGCCGAGGGTGTCATCACCTGGAATGGTCGAAAGGATAACAGTTCAAGAGCAAGAATTGGAATTTACATTCTGAAAATTACAGCCGTTGAAACGGGAACATCCAAAAAGATGGAATGGGTGGAAACCGCAGTACTGGCTGAACAATTAACCAATTGAACAATTGACTAATTGAACAATTGAGATAGTGTTTTTTATATCTACTACTTTTATATTTTGCCCCCATGAATGATAGAGATTACTCCCAGCTTGTAAAAAGCAATATTGCTCCAATCTTCCATGTGCTGTCAAATGAACAGCAAATTATGCAGCGAACGGATCAGAAAGCATTTACCATGCTTTCAATCCTGGGTGTATTTATGGTCTTTTTTATTATCCATTTCCTGAAAATTAACATAAACTGGTTCAACGTGGCTATGGTGGTGAGTTATTTTATTTCGGCATTTTTTGCCATTATCAATCTTGTATTGGTAATTGTACCCCGAATAAAAAATGATAAAAACGGAGAGATGGATATAGCAGACAATCCTACCTATTTCGGTGGAATCAGCAAATTTAATTCGCCTGTAGAATATGCAAACCATTTTGAAAATGTATTTAGCAGAGAAGGGCAGGTATTCGAAATGTTTGCCCATCAAGTTTATGCATTGGGTAAAATTAACAGTTATAAAAACAATGCTTTAAAGCGTGCTATCCTCTTTTTCGCTATAGCTATTATATCAGAACTTCTTATCATCATGTCCATGGCATGGGCAAGAGCGCTGCCTTATCTTTTTCCTGCGTCATGATTAAGTTAATCCAGGTTAGTTTCCTCCTAATCACCTTTGCATTTATTAGTTGTTCATCTCTAGTCAAAAAAGGAGAATCCGGTCATCAAGGACCAGAAGGACCGCAGGGAATTCAGGGTATCCCCGGAGAAATGGGACCTCGGGGACCATCGGGAAAGTCAGGAGAATCTGTACCTCCCGAACTGCTGGAGAGAATAAATAAATCACTCTCCGATCTGGAAAACGGAGAAGAACAAATTATCAGTTCCGCGTACTACATGTTCGGCGTAGCGCCGCCGGTTCTGGGATTTGTTCTGCTGACCAATTACGGCAATATCTACAAAATGGAAAATAAAAATCCTGTTTCAGCAGGTGATACTTTTTCTTTTGCCGGAAGAATTGAGGAAAGAGAAGATTTTATATCTCTCACTGTCCTCCCCGGTATGGAAGGATCAGATCAGTTCTTTATCGCATTGACCAACAAAGGAACACATTATATTTCCACAGATTTGAAAGACTGGAAGGTCCAGTCGGAATTACACCTCACAAAATAAAAAAGGCAGGTTCGACCTGCCTTTTCACTTTTTATTTTTCTATAAACACTACCTTAGTGTTACACCGGTACCTATTGTAATTGCATTATGCTTTCCAATGGTATAATCAACACTTAAATAGAGGAGCGCCAGTTTTAACTTCGCTCCAATTGTTGAACGAAATGCATTCTCACCATCGAGACTGAAACCAATCTTTTCACCTTCAAAGATACCTTCTTCTATGGTATAACTGGCTTCTAAATTTGATTTGTCCATTCCCAATAGACCATATATTGAAATTATTGGGAAATCAGCACTTGCCTGTAAATTGAAATGGGTGTGGGTACTCGTAATGACACCCAATTCTAACTTCTGATATATGCCCTGTGCAGCAAGATTTAAAAATGGAGTCGGCATGGGTATATACTGGTCGAGACTATGCTTTAATCCCAATGACAAAAATGATCCGTTGTCAAAATCGTCACTGGCAAATGACATGTAACTAAGAAGCAGTTCACTATTCATGGGTAAGCCAAGAGAAATTTGAGGTCTAAACATGGGTAATACAGAGAAATCAATCCCAGAAAAACTAATGTGGAGATCATCAAGGTTTAAGCTATCAGGATTAACAACCCCCTCTCCAATATCTTCTTCCAAATAAGCAACCGCATTCGCTGCATTTGGTGTAAGTGTACCGGTTCCTCCAAAAATAGTAGGCATTGAATTGTCATCTGGATATAACACAGATGCAGGAATAATAATAATTGAGCTATCAAGCGGGTTCGTGTAATGAAAATCAAATCCGGTTAAATCAAAGTTAAATGTCAATTCATCATCAGGAATCATATCCATCATAACTTTTAAACTTATATCAAAACCAAGTACCTTATGAACTTTTGCAGTATGAGTTAAACCACTATTCATATTCATTCCAAATGCTGTTATAAATGGCTGGATGTATGATTTTGCATTTTTTTCTGCAAGTTCGGTTAAATCACCCTGTGCCCTCAAATTGTTACTAATAAATAAACAGAAAACTACAGCTATCGTCCAAATGTTTTTCCTCATTACGGTTCTCCTTTTTTAAAATAATCCTATAAACTGGTTCGGATTAATTTAGAACATTCCAGAGGACAAAAGCATGATAAAATTTGCAACGAGTAAATATGGAAAAAATGAAGGAAGAATTGGAAAAAATTAAATCCAGCTAACCCTTCCTACCCTAAGCAAAATCGTGGCACTAATGAGCTCCTTTCCTGAGCTCTTTTTCGTTCTGAAAAGAATTGAATGGTCTGAGCAATTTGTCTAAATTTCATATCAATATTTACCAATCTGCAAACACAATGATTAAAACCATTTTATCAATTTTCATCTTCTGTCGGGTCATATTTTGTCAGGAATATCTTTGGCCTGTTGAATTGAAAATAATCATTTCATCCAATTTTGGGGAAACAAGACCAAGGCGGTTTCATTCGGGGATTGATATCAAAACAAACGGCTCCACCGGACATTCCCTTTTCGCGACTTCCAATGGACATGTTTCAAGAATCAAGGTGTCCTCAGATGGATATGGAAAAACGTTGTACCTCAAATTGGAAGACGGAAATACAGCAGTTTATGCCCATTTGGAAAAATTCTCCCCTTTGATTGAATCAATGGTCAGAGATGAACAGAAAAATCTCGGGACTTACAAAATGGACAAATATCTTCTGCCGGATCAGATAGTCTTTCGAAAAGGAGAAATTATGAGCTATTCCGGTGAAACAGGCGGTGCATTCGGACCTCATCTCCATTTTGAATTACGGGATGCTGAAAACAATCCAATCAATCCATTGTCTTATGGTTTGACTCTTCAGGACAATATCCCCCCGGTTCCTGATGCCATTGCCATCATACCTTTGAGTACCGATGCCGTAATAAATGGATCACCTCTGACACAAATATTTCCGGTTATGCGAAATGATCAAAAATCCTATGAATTCCCTGACACTATTCATGTTTCCGGCACTGTGGGAATTGACATTTCAGCTTTTGACAAAATAACCGGTTCCACCCATAAATACAACTTTACCACTGCAGAATTGTGGGTGGACACTTTAAAGGAATATTCTATTACGTTTGATTCATTTCCATTTAATCAGTCCCATCTCATTGAACTTGAAAGAGACAATTCGTTGAGACGGTACAACGAAGGTGAATATCACAGATTATTTAATTTAACCAACGATCCGCCGCTCGACATGATTGATTCAAAATCAAACGGCATGCTGCAACTCGATGAAGGGTATCATCAAATAACAATTAATCTGTTTGATCAAGCCATGAATCAATCTCAGATCAAAGGGATTCTCTATAGCTCACCCCCAAAGTCAGTTACTGCAAAAGTGTTGAATGTGGTTGATAATTCCATCAATATTTCTGTTTTCAGCAAATCATCCGAAGATACTTTGACCGGAGTCATCTGCTACAAGTTTAATAATTTCGGATTTGTTGAAGAAAGAATCAATTTCACTGCACTAACTATAACAGACAGCGGTTTAACTCTGGAATTTAAAAAAGAGAATATAATGTATTCCATACTGCAGATTGCAGGCGTTTTCAAATCGGGAGCCGTAAGCCAGCCGTTTCATCTTCCTGTCTTTGTTGATGGTGCAGACTATATGGTGACTGATCTTGATTTAACCACAAGACATCTGGATAATTCGGTCATTTTTCAGGTCAACAGTAATGATTTCATCACAAAACTACCCGACCTCATTTTATCAGGAAAAAATAAATATTTGATGTTAAAAACGAGTCAGGTAAGTCCCACTTCATTTCTGTCTGAACCCATTTCGCCTGATTCACTCATTGGAATTGATAACGCCACCGTTTCCATGCATGCATCCCCAATGCGGAAAACTACATTCAACTTATCAGGCAGTTTGTCCTCACCTGATAAAACCACATTTGCCATTTCCGGTGATAAACAATGCTCCATTCAAGCACTTCCAGGTACTTTTTATGAATCCACATATTACTGGATTGAACATGTTGAAACACCCGTGGATGTGTCTGGAGGAACATTTTACAGCGATGCCTATCAGCTTCAGCCGTTCGACAGGCCCCTGCAGGATACCGCAAGAGTTGCCATTGCATTGGACAGATCTGTTACAGACATTTCAAGAATGGGAATTTTCTATTACGACCCAAAATCGGAGTGGACCTACCTCCCTTCGCAGTACAATGAAAAGAAAAAAATGTTTTTCACCACTGTTTTCAGTCTTGAAACAATGGCCGTCATACAAGATCAGACAAATCCTGTCATTACAGATATTTTTCCCGGTCCGGGCGGAAGTTATTTTGCTAAAGATGTAAGGACTCTATTCGCTTCAATTAACGATGAACTGGCCGGAGTAAAAAATGAACAGGATATCGAACTTCTTCTGGATGGAAAAACATTGCTCTGTGAGTATCAGCCCATAAATAAATACATCCGGTATATTCTGCAGGAACCACTCAAAAAGGGTGGACACAATTTAATCATCACGGTTAAAGATCAGGTGGGAAACAGTGCAAAAAAAGAAATCAGTTTCTCGATTCTGTAACCATGTTATTTCCCTACAAAGATGATAACCCGAGAGTAATGGTTCCCTACGTGACATATACCATCTTCGGTATTAATTTAGCTGTCTTTTTACTACAGACAATTTCAACGCGGGAATTTACATGGTATTTTGGAGTCGTTCCCGTAACTCTATCTACAGATTTTGGGCATTACACAATGACACTTTTTACCTCCATGTTCCTTCATGGCGGATTCATGCATCTTGGCGGCAACATGCTTTATCTATGGATTTTCGCAGACAATATTGAAAGTGTACTGGGACATACAAAATTTGTAACTTTTTATCTCGCATGCGGACTTGCTGCCGGAATTTTGCAGACTGCCATTGATCCCGCATCAGAGATTGTTGTGATTGGCGCCAGCGGAGCCATTGCCGGCATACTTGGCGCCTACATGATTACATTCCCGAAAGCCCGTGTGCATACTGTCGCTTTTCTGTTTTACTACATAACCACATTACGTATTCCTGCTGCCTATGTATTGGGATTCTGGTTTCTCATTCAGCTTACCAATGGTTTAGGCACCCTAGGTTTGGATACCACAGGCGGTGTCGCATGGTTCGCTCACATCGGCGGATTTGTTGCAGGTGTGGGACTCATATTACTTTTGAAACAGATAAAAATTGAAAAACAATGGCCACTGAAAAATTAATTCACACTGCAACAGAGGCAAGGGAAAACGCACACGCACCTTATTCCAATTATAAGGTGGGGGCCGCAGTTGAAACTGGAGATGGTCAGATTTTTGCCGGCTGCAATGTTGAGTCCAGCAGTTACGGATTAACCATCTGCGCTGAACGTGCAGCCATCTGTTCCGCTGTATCTGCTGGCAATCGGAAATTTAATGCTATTGCAGTGGTAACCAAATCCGGAGCTACTCCCTGCGGCGCCTGTCGGCAATTTATCTGGGATGTTTGCGGAGATGTCATTGTTATCATTGCCGATACCATGGGAAATATCAAGGAAATAAAAATGACAGATTTGCTTCCCGATGCATTTGACGAATCACAATTGAAATGAACCTTCGCGACCTTTGTGCAAACTTAGCGACCTCTGCGGTTATTTTAACTTGAACCACAAAGAGTGCAATGAAATCGCAATGAACGCAGAGAAATAATGAAAATGACTGGAATCTTAGGTATAGTTGTACTCCTTGGAATTGCCGTTTTAATGTCCAATAACAGAAAGGCAATAAGTTTGAGGGTTGTTTTTTGGGGTTTGGGACTTCAACTCATTTTTGCCATATTAATCTTAAAGACTCCCGTAGGCGAGCCGGTATTCGGGTTTGTGGATAAGGCATTCATGCGGCTTGTCAGTTTTTCTGATGCGGGAAGCGATTTCCTGTTTAAATCTTTTGTGCCGGGTGTGGGCTACCACGAAGCAATGGTTAATTTTGCTTTCCGGGCGCTGCCTACCATCATCTTTTTCTCCAGCTTAATGACACTGCTATATTATTTTGGTATTATACAATTTGTGGTGAAATGGATTGCAAAAATTATGATAAAAACAATGGGCACCAGCGGCTCGGAAACATTGAGCGTTTCAGCCAACATTTTTGTGGGGCAGACGGAAGCCCCCCTTATGGTGAGGCCATTCATAGACCGCATGACAAAATCTGAATTGATGGCGGTCATGACAGGCGGATTTGCCACTGTTGCCGGAGGCGTTTTGGCGATTTACGTAATCTGGTTGAAGGACATCCCGGGTATTGCTGGGCACCTTCTCGCTGCATCTGTGATGTCAGCGCCGGCTGCCATGGTTGTGGCAAAAATCATCCATCCCGAAACGAAAGAATCTGAAACACTCGGTGATTTGAAAATTCATGTCGAAAAAGTTGACACAAACGCCATGGAAGCGCTCGGCAGGGGCGCCACCGACGGATTGAAATTGGCTGCTAATGTTGCTGCTATGCTCATCGCATTTGTCTCTATTATTTCGTTGATGAATTTCTTGCTCGGTTTGGCGGGTACCTCCATGGAGGAAATTTTCGGTTTCATTTTCAAACCGCTGGCATGGACCATGGGCATCCCGTGGAATGAAGCAGGAACGCTGGGCACCCTCATGGGAGAAAAATTTATATTCACCGAGCTTATCGCTTATGGCAATCTCCGGGAATTGATAACAGCGGGAGCGCTGTCTGACAGAACAGCCATCATCGCCAGCTATGCCCTCTGTGGATTTGCCAATTTCGGCTCAATCGGGATTCAGCTTGGCGGGATCGGTGGGATGGCGCCAAATCGAAAAAAAGACCTCGCCAAACTGGCGCTGAAGGCAATGATCGGCGGTGCGCTGGCATCATGGATTACAGCTTCATTGGCGGGGATATTGATTTGATTCATAAAATTGATAAAAAAGTATTAATATGAAATTCGTCTTTTTAGGTCCCCCAGGTATCGGGAAAGGAACACAGGCTAAAATCTTAGCTGATCAACTGGATCTAGCTCACCTCTCCACAGGAGACATATTGCGAGAGGAAATAAACCAGGAAACAGCTCTCGGTGAAAAAGCGCAATCTTTTATGAATGCAGGGAAACTTGTTCCTGATTATTTGATTCTGGATATGATTTCAAAAAAACTACAGCAGAATAATGAAAATCGGGGGTATATTTTAGATGGTTTCCCAAGAACAGTCCCTCAAGCGGAAGGATTGGAAAAAATGTTAGAAATGAATCAGCAGAAACTTGAATTGGTTGTGTATCTCTCAGGAAGCAATGATGTACTTGTCAAACGTCTTTCCAGCCGGAGAACCTGCAGAGAGTGCGAAACCATTACCAATTTAATATTCAATCCACCAAAAAAAGAGGGTGAATGTGATAATTGTGGGGGTTTATTATTCCAAAGGGATGATGACAATCCTGATGTGGTCCTGCAGCGATTGAAAGTTTATCAGGATCAGACATCTCCACTTATTGATTTTTATAGAAATAAAATGTTACTTTCCGAGGTAAATGGTGAAGGTTCGGTAAATGATATCACCGGTAAAATTCAAGCTGAGTTAAAAGAGAAATCTGGGTAAATCGAAAATGTTGAAGGTTGGTATTTCGGGAGGAATCGGAAGCGGAAAAAGTCTGGCAAGCCAACATTTTAAAAAACTGGGCGCTTATGTCTTTGATGCCGATATGGAAGCAAAAAAGCTTATTGTAAAAAATGAAAACATCCAGCAGCAGCTCATAGAGGAATTTGGTTCAGACATTCAAAATCCGGATAAGATGATTAGTAACAAAAAACTTGCCCGTGTTGCGTTCTCAAGCGAAGACAACCAGGCAGTACTAAATGCAATTATTCACCCCTTTGTATTTGATGCCATCGATGTAAGGTTTAAAAATATTTCCGGAATGGGTAAATATTCAATGTTTGTGGTAGACGCTGCGCTTATTTACGAATCGGGACTGGATCAGCATCTTGATTATGTCATCATTGTTACCGCTCAATACAGGCACCGGCTCCAACACGCGCTGGAGCGGGGAAATTTGTCAAGGGAAGAAGTGATACGAAGAATGGAACTTCAGCTACCGGAAGAATCCAAAGTGAGCATGGCAGATAATGTTATCAACAATAATGGAACACTTCAAGACCTGAAAAGACAGGTAGATGAAATTTATAAAGAACTTATTTAGAATATTTAATAAACAGTAAATTTATCTCAACGATCTCCAGGAATAGCGGTTAAATGCTCTCGGGGGACCAAGAATTTCCTTCAGTACTATTACATTTTTTAAACTTTCTTTCTCCTTAAGCATCCATCGAATCTCCTTAGCACCCTTACCTAAACGCACCTTTTGAGGAGTCCAATCCCTTTTTTCAGAAAATTCCCGAACTTCGGGTTCGGCTTTGGTTCGAATGCCCGGTTCCAAGGGTATTTCTTCTTCAGTCTCCGGTTCAATGATTTGTTGAAGTTCTTCCCTCCTCACTTCTTGCTCGGCAGTTTCCTCTTCAAATCCCAACGCCTCCTTTAGCCAACTCGGAAGGACTTCCCTTTCATCCTCTTCGCTAGTGAATGATTGAGGTCCAGGAACTCTTTTTTCTTCTGTCTGAGGTACACGGCGGCGCTTCCGCAAAAGCGCGGAGACGAGATAAAAAAGAATCAGAATTATCCATGTTCCTATTTCCACAGCTCTACCCTTTAGCTCCTAGGTCCTTCCGGTTTATCTTTTTTCCCTTCTTCTGAAATTGATTCTCTCATGGACGTATCTGACTGAATATTTTTCATTGAAAAGTAGTCCATGATACCGAGATTCCCTTCCCGGAATGCCTGCGCCATTGCTATGGGGACTTCTGCTTCAGCTTCAACGACTTTTGCCCGCATATCAACTACCTTGGCTGTCATTTCCTGTTCAGCAGCCACTGCCATTGCCCGGCGGGTTTCCGCCCTTGCCTGTGCCACACGGAGGTCTGCCTCCGCCTGATCAGCTTGCAAATGAGCGCCTATATTTTTTCCAACGTCCACATCGGCAATATCAATACTTAAAATTTCATAGGCAGTACCGGCATCCAGCCCTTTTTCCAACACAAATTTTGAAATTGAATCGGGATTTTCCAGTACATCCTTGTATGATTCTGATGATCCGATTGCGCTGACAATTCCTTCACCCACTCTTGCGATAATGGTTTCATCTGTGGCGCCGCCAACAAGACCGGGAATATTCGTCCGGACCGTGACTCTTGCCCGCGCCTTCACTTCGATACCGTCTTTAGCGATTGCTGCCAGGGTTCCTTCAACAGGAGCGTCAATCACTTTTGGATAAACAGAGGTCTGCACTGCACCTTTTACATCTCTCCCGGCTAGATCAATGGCTGCCGCGTTTGCAAATTCCAGCGCAATTTTTGCCTTGTCTGCGGCAATTAATGCAAGAACAATATTAGGCACATTCCCGCCTGACAGATAATGTGTTTCCAGCATATCGGTGTTAATTTGATCAAGACCTGCTTTATGCAAGCTGATAACCGCGTGAACAACAATTTTTGGAGGAACTTTTCTCAAACGCATACCAATCAGGTTTATGATGGTGATTTTCCCAAAACTGAGAGAAAATAACCCCTGTACCCATAGACCTATGGGAACAAAATAGAAAATAACTGCCAGTGCAACGGCAATTAAAACAAGTAGAATGATAGGTATATACATAAATCCTCCTATTTTTGATTAACTTTTTTCCTTACAACAACGCGATTTCCATCAACGCTTAAAATTGTAATTAGCTCATTTTTATATAAAAATTCACCCTCTGTTACCACAAATATCTTCTTTTCCCCTGCCATCACCCATCCGGAAGGTCTAAGGTCACTGACAGCAATACCTGATTCTCCCACCAGGTTTTCCAGTCCGATAGAGGTACTGTAACCTTCAGCGCTTTTTTCACTGGTAGCAAGTGTAATTTTCTTCCAGAAGGGAGACTTCACAAGAATTCTCCCCATCAAAAAAACAGCAATGATTGCTCCAATGATTCCAATGGTAAAACCCCATGTGGCCGAAGAAATATCTGCCGGCCAGGGATGTTGAGGTAACAACATCATGAACAAACCACCCATAATAACAAATCCGCCCAATACGCCCACGAAACCAAATCCCGGTATTAAGAATATTTCAACGAGAACCAGGACAACTCCTACAAGGATAATGAGCAGTTCCGTCATGGTTGCCAGTTCAGTAATCATGGAAGCGCCAAAAAACAGTGTAAGACAAATGAGTCCCACCGTGCCGGGAATTCCCCACCCCGGGGATTGTAGTTCAAACAATAATCCAAGAAAACCTAATGTCATAAGAAGTGAACTGACAGTTGGGTCTGTCAAAAACCTCACCAGTTTTTCAGACCAGTTGATACTCAAATCAATGATTTCTGCATCACTCAATTCAAGGAGAGAAAGTACATCTTCGAATGATTCAGCGGTGGTATCTGCAATGTTATATTTCAGTGCTTTTTCTGTTGTCAAGGTAATGAGCTTTCCCAGTTTTCGTCCTTCCAGATCGGTCACTTCCACAGAATCACCTTCAAAGACCAAGTGCGTAAAACTGAGAGAATCATCCACCATGCAGCTGACAAGCATGGTATTCCTGTTTCGGATTTCAGCAGTGGATGCCATTTCCTCCCGCATGTAGGAAATAACTTTTTCACTTGCTTTTTTCCCCGATAAATCTACCGCAGTAGCGGCGCCTATTGTAGCACCTCCTGCCATAATAATCTTTTCGCAGGAAAGAGAAATCAGCGCACCTGCGGAAATGGCGCGTCTGTTAATGAATGCAACCGTGAACACTTTGGAATCAAGAATAGCGTCCTTTATCTGTGTAGCGCCGTCAACTCGTCCTCCAAATGTATCTATGTCAAATATAATTGCGACAGCTTCGTCATTTTCTGCTTCCTCAACCGCCCTTTCAATGAAAGATGGAAGTCCCAAGTCAATGGTACTCTGGACAGGAACGCGGTAAACGATATCCGAATGGAGGTGTGAAAATAAAAATAGAAATAAATAGATGTGAAAATATCTGAACTTCATGACAGTTAGATTTTACTCCCACCCACAGCAAAAGTCAACGGTTTCCAAACTTAGTTTTCATTCTTATTTTTCTTTTTGGAAAATATCTTGATTCCTGAATCGAAGTACCGATAAATTGCCTCAACAAAGAATCAAATTGTAATCGAATACTTACCCATGTATTATTTTCTGAGAATATTAAGTTATATCATTTCGAGTCTGAGCGGAAGCGCATCCAGAAATGCCGGGATGTTTATTGGAAGGTTCCTTTATAGATTTTATACCTATCGAAAAGATGAAGCGCTTGAAAATATAAAAAAAGCCATGCCGGAATATCCAATCAAAAATATAAACAATTTAATTCCGAAGCTTTATGAACATTTCGGAATAACATTCATTGAAGCTTTAAGACACAATTCAATGAACTTTGACAGGGAATTAACTGTGGAAAATCTTACAATCCTTGATAATGCTTTGGCATTGCGAAAAGGGGTCATTTTACTTTCAGGTCATTTTGGAAACTGGGAATTAATTCCAGTCTGGCTTGCAAAAAATGGATATCCACTTAATTGTATTATTCAACGGCTGAAAAATAAAGGTGCGAATAAATTTCTTTTTGAACACCGGTCATTCACCGGCGCTACCTTACTTTATCGGAATATGCCTTTTAATGAATTGGCGAATGTCCTGGAAAAAGGCGAAATTCTTGCACTGGCATCTGATCAGGATTTCAGAAAAAAAGGGGTCTTTCTCGATTTTTTCAATATTCCGTCTTCCACACCGAAAGGGGCAGCTGTATTCCACTTGAAAACGGGCGCTCCAATGATTTTGACCATTTGCTATATGAACACAAGTGGTAAATGGCATTTAAAATTTGATACGATTCCAACCTATAAATATGATAAAATCGAAACTATTATGCAGAGATACAATCACATGCTGGAAAATGAAATCAGAAAAAGACCGGAACAATATTTCTGGTTTCATCGTCGATGGAAAACAAAACCAAACTAACCAAGATTATTTAATTGTGAATATAAAAAAATATGCAGACGATGACTGGCTTGAAGAGGCAGTTGACATTCTATCAAAGGGAGGAATCGTAATTTATCCTACGGACACGTTGTATGGATTTGGTGTAGATGCAACGAACGATTCTGCCCTAAAAAAACTTTCCACGCTTAAGGGGCGAAAAAAACCGTGGAGTATCATAGTCAGTGATTTGGAAATGCTGAATCGTTTTGCATCAGTAACTCCAGAGCATCAAACACTGATTGAAAATGAACTTCCCGGAAAAGTGACTGTTATCCTCCAAACTGACTCATCTGAATTATCTGCCAACCTCCTTGGACCAAATAAAAGTATTGGCATACGAATTCCCAATCACCTTTGTCCAACTTCATTGGTTCAGAAGCTTGGTTTTCCCATTACAACAACCAGTGTTAATAAAGGGGGGGAGCAACCATTAAATGATCCGGACCAAATAATCACCAAGTTTAAGAATTCAGTGGACATGATCATTGATGATGGAATTCTGCCTCCCTCATCCGGCTCAAAAATTCTTGACCTAATGGATAAAGAAGTGAAAATTTTAAGAAACTAGACAGTGAAATACAGTAATATGGCGAAAAAATTAATCATATTAGGAATATGCTTTGTTGGGTTTACCTCAGCTCAGACTTTAAATCCATTTGATATAGGCGAATCATTACACTATTCAGCTAAAATAAATTTTATTCCTGCCGGCATTGCAAAGCTGAAAATAAAGGCTATTGAAACAGTTGATGGATTTGAAACCTTTCATATTTCATTTAATGTTAAAAGCAGCAAAATCATTGACCGTTTATTTAAAGTGAGAGATGTGGTCGAAACGTGGGTAGACACCAAAGAACTTTTCACCAGAAAATTCAGAAAAGATATTCGGGAGCGTAATTATAAAAATAAATTTTCAGCTACAATCAATTATGAAGATTCTTTAATTACCACTGAGGAAAGGGAATTCCCGGTATCCCAGGAAATTCGAGATCCTTATTCTATGATTTACTATCTTCGGACAGTACCATTAAAGGTAGGTGATTTATTTTCATACACGACGTTCGATAATAATAAATTCACAGTTTTTAAAATAATCGTACACCACAAAGAAAAAATAAAAGTACCGGCAGGTAAATTTAACTGTTTTGTAATTGAACCCTTCCGGGAAGGAAAATCACTTTTAAAAAGCAAGGGTAATATGACAATATGGCTTTCCGATGACAAAAGGAGACTGCCGGTGAAAATTGAATCAAATGCCAGTTTTGGAACAATGATATTAAAACTGAAAAAAGTTTCAGTTAATTAAAGAAAAACCTGCTGATATCAACATAGAATACAAGTATAATTAAGAGTAATAACAACGCCATTCCCACCTGCTGAATCACCATTTTTGTTTTAATGGAAAGTGCCCTGCGGATAATACCTTCCACCACAATAATCAATAAATGCCCCCCATCCAGTCCGGGAATAGGCATTATATTAATAAAGGCAAGGTTAACACTGATGATTGCCATAAGAGAAAATAGGGCTGACATTCCTGCTTTAGCCGATTCCCCAGCAAGTTTCGCTATGGTAATGGGACCTCCCAATTCTTTCACCGATGCTTCCCCGGTTATCACCATCTTTAATGATTTCACAATCATCCCAAGCCAGAATCCCGTCTTTTTTACACCATTCACCCCAGCATCAATAACTGATGCATCGCGAATCATATATCCGCCTGTAACTCCAATCAATCCCACTTCCTTTGCTTCATCATTAACAAATATCATTCCTTTCTGCGTTACAATGTCTGCCGAATAAAACTCACTGTTTCTCCGCCACTGAACGTTAATTGGCTCCAGGGGACGGGCGTGAATGATTTCTGTTAATTTTCCCCACGTTTCTATCTTTTCATCATTAATTGATTCGATTCTGTCTCCCGTAATGATACCGGCTTCAGAAGCAGGAAGTCCGGGATTTACATCCAAGACAACCGGTTCATTGGTTTTTTCTGGAATACCATTGAAGTAGGTCAATCCGGAAAAAATGATGATAGCCAGCAGAAAATTCATAAGGACACCGGCAGAAATAACCCATGCCTGTTTCCATCTCGGCTGGGAAGTGAGTTCGTCAGGGGCACCTGTAATTTTATCATCCAAACTTTCATCAATACTTCCGGCAGTTTTTACATAACCACCTAATGGAATAAGAGCTATACAATATTCAGTCCCCGTTACTTTTTTAGGAATTCTTGATGTTGTTTTAGTCCATATTGGTCCCCACTCAATTTTTCCTTTATTGCTTCGGGTAAAAAAGAACAAGTTGAATACCCAACCTCTATCAGTGGGTGTAAATGTGAAAAGGCGCGGTGGAAATCCAAGAGAAAATCTGTCCACCCTCACACCAATGGATCGCGCAGCTAAAAAATGCCCGGATTCATGGACGAAAACCAAAACGCCAATCACAAATATGGCTGCCAGAATCGTTATCATACCAGTTTCCCTTCCTTCACAGTTTCATTCACAAAATTTTCTCCCCAAATCTCCAGATTCTTTAAAAAATCCAGATCAGGATTCTCTGACCATTCGTGTTCATAAATGGCAGCTTCATTAATTTCTGCAATTTGAGAAAATGTTAAATTACCATCCAGAAATTGCTTAACAGTATTATCGTTTGTTACATTTAACGCTGCGGGTGCTGAACCGCCTTTTTCCAATGCATCAAATGCAATTCTTATGCATGGGAATTTCTCCAAATCGGGTTTTTCAAACGTTAATTTGCCAGTGGTGGTGAAATCTATTGACTCCCAATCTGCCAGTTTTCTTTCCGGATTAGTCAATGCATACTGAATAGGCACTTTCATGTCAGGAAGTCCCAATTGCGCTTTCACCGAACCGTCCACAAATTCAACCATGCTGTGGATGATTGATTGCGGATGAACCACAATTTCAATTTGGTTAATATCCACCTGAAACAGCCAAAATGCTTCGATGACTTCCAACCCCTTATTCATCATGGTTGCAGAATCTATGGTAATTTTTTTTCCCATTTTCCAGTTTGGATGGTTCAACGCCTGTTCTACGGTAATGTAGGCAAATTCATTTAGTGGTTTTTCCCTGAAAGGACCACCTGACCCGGTTAAGATGATTTTTTTAATTTCACTATTATTTTCACCTGTGAGGCACTGCCAAATAGCACTGTGTTCGCTGTCAACGGGATAAATTTCTGCGCCTGTTTTTTGCCTGATTTCACTGATTATACCACCGGCCATTACCATACTTTCCTTATTGCTGAGCGCTACATTTACTCCTTCAGATAAAGCCAAAACAGTGGGTTCCATGCCTGAACTTCCCACCAATGCATTTACCATTAAATCGATATCATTTCTAGATGCAATATCCAAAATTCCTTCTCTGCCTTTGAGCACTTCTATCTCACTTTTTCTTAAATGATGCGAAACTTCATCATATTTCTCAATATCTAATATTGCAACTGACTGCGGTTGGTACATCAGCGCCTGATCGACTAATTTTTCAGCATTTCCTCCGGCAGTCAGATATTTTACATTAAATTCACTGCTTATGTGGTCAACAACCTTCAGCGTGTTTTCGCCAATGGAACCGGTAGATCCTAATATTGAAATTGATTTTATCATATTTATAAAAACCTGTGAAATCCTAAATAACCACTCACAATTTTTGAATGGACTTTAAACCCTAAATTAATTCCATAGAAATTCTTTAATCTGCTTCCCACTCCAAATCGAATTGTGTTTACTTGTCCGCTCAATTTGCTTTGGATTGAGTTATTTTCACTTATTATTATTTTTGCATCAAACATGGTGATTCCAGCACCGAGCCAAGTATAAAATTTACTCACATTAATTTGTTTTAACACTCCCGCATCCAATGATTTCAATAAAAAATCATCTTGCCCTTCAATGGTCCTTTGTTGGAATGAAAACATCCACGGATAAGAAGTGTCATTTTTTATATTCGAGAAAACTTCAAACCCGTAACTTGTGGAAAAAACAATATCATCATTATTAACAAATGAAGAATAAGTTCCCATAAAATGAAGATTAGAAGTCACCCAGTACCCCAATTCAATTGCGGGGAATATGCCTCCCTTGCCGGATACCATTGAAAGATCATCATCATTTTGAGATGCCCCGGATAAACCCAGAATTCCTATCTGAGTACGGAAATTTTCTTCATAAGGGTATATCCCATGGTGGCTGGTTTGAACAGAGATCATTTTGAAAAATGGCGAAATCTCATTTTCACTCGTTTCAGAATTAATATCGTAATCGGGTACCTGGGAAAAAATAAAATGACCTATCCAAAAAGGAAGGAGATAAATAATGATTACCTTAATTTTAAACTATTCCCCGGTTGCTGTTTTCTACAAATGAAATAATTTCTTTTGCCTCTTGACTGTCAGGATACGCTTTGTTGATTTCTTCAACTGCCTGGCTCACATTATTATTTGAATCAAATAATAATTGATACGTGCCTTTAATTGTATTTCTTATGGATGTATTAAAATTTTTTCTTCTCAATCCAACAGAATTTAATCCTGAAAATTTCAACGGTTCACCTGCTACGAGTATAAACGGAGGGACATCCTGCACAACTCTAAATCCACCGCCAACACAGACATACTTTCCAATTTTCACAAACTGATGAACTGCAACTAAACCACCAATAAATGTGTGGTCATCCACTTCCACGTGTCCGCCGAGCTGGGCACCGTTTGCGATAATGACATTATCTCCTAAAATAGAATCATGGCCAACATGAACATACGCCATGAGGTAACAATTATCTCCAACCACTGTTTTTTCTCTCATCTTTGTGCCGCGGTGAATGGTTACATATTCCCTAAGAGTTACATTTTCACCGATTTCTACTGTGGTTGGTTCTCCTGAATATTTAAAATCCTGTGGCTCTTCACCAATATCAACACCATGAAAAACTCGGCAGCCATTACCTAACCGAGTACCCTTTTTTAGTGTAACAAAATTTCCTATCCGGCAATTATCACCGATTAAAACATCTTCTTCAATAACACTGTAAGGACCAATTTTTACTTGATCTCCTATTTTAGCATCAGAAGAAACAATAGAACTTGGATGAATTGAACCTGATTTACTCATTCGCTTCTCTATCTACAACCGATGCTAAGAATACCACCTCAACAACGACCTTTCCATTCACAAAAGCTTTTCCTTCAATTTTGCAGGTATTCAATCGAAATTTCAGCAAATTTAATTCAAGTTCCAGTTGATCCCCAGGAATTACCATTTGTTTGAACCGGGCACTTTCAATCTTTGATAAATACATCAGTTTCTGTTCCGGATTCTCTACAGAATACAACACCAAAAATCCACCTGCCTGTGCCATACTTTCCAGAATCATTACTCCCGGCATCACAGGTTGACCGGGGAAATGACCTTGAAAGAACTGCTCATTGTTTGTAACATTCTTGGTAGCTTTAACTGATTTGCCCGGAACCAATTCATCAATTCTGTCTATCAACAATAGAGGGTACCTGTGAGGAATAATTTTCTGAATTTCTGAAATATCAAAACTCAATTTTTTTTCCGAATAACTCATAGCGAGTAATCTTCCTTTAGTTTTTTTATAAATTCTATATGCATTTCGTGACCTGCATTTATTGCTGTTATGTGTCCTTGAATTGGCCGCCCAAGTAATGTTAAATCACCTATGAGGTCCAGTAGCTTATGTCTTACTGGTTCATTTTCAAATCTCAGGGAAACATCTCCAACAACGCCAATGGAATTGCACATTTGAGATTCCGTTAATCCAAATTCTTTTCCCAGGATATTTACATCTACATCCTCAAAATCACAATCTGAAAAAACAATCGTATTCTCCAAACTGCCGCCTTTGGCTAATCCGTGATTGTAAATCGCCTCTACCTCGCTTAAAAAGCAAAATGTACGGGCTTCTGCAATTTGGGTTGTATAATCATCCATGGTGAAAAGTGTCATTTCCTGCGAACCAAATATTTCCTTGTTGTCAATTTTGTAGGTAAAACATGCTTCAAACGAAGGTATTACTTCCATTGTGCTATCTCTACCCTGTAATGAAAAATGGATCGGTGTTTCAATGATCAACGGCATCTGCTCTGAATTCAATTCCCTGATTCCGGCATCAGTTAATATGTCAACAAACACTTTTGCGCTACCGTCCATTATAGGCGGTTCCGGTCCATCCAGTTCTATATTAATATTATCAATCCCAACGCCATTCAAAGCACTGAGTACATGCTCCACTGTATCGACTTTAACTCCACCTTTTAGTAATGTAGTTCCTCTATTAGTTTCCGCCACATATTCCACCAATGCAGGAATGACAGTTTTATCATCAATATCTTTTCTTACAAACTGAATTCCTGAATTTTCATTTGCCGGTTTAAAAGTGATAGCTGACTTTTGCCCGGTGTGCAATCCAAACCCTTCACAGGATATTTGAGATTGAATTGTTTTCTGAAAAGCTGTCATTTATTTTCCTTGAGTTTTGTTACAGTTTCTTCAAGATCCTTAAGTCTTTTCACAATTTCAGGTAATTTATTAACAAGTGCATCGACTTTTATTTTTTGATGCAGTTCTCGTGCAGGCATTCCTGAGTACGTCTGATTTCCGGGCATTGATTTTGTAATCCCTGACTGAGCGCCCACCTTAGATCTTTCGCCAATTTCCACATGATCCACTACACCTGCCTGCCCGCCAAAAACGGAATAATCCCCAATGACGGAACTACCTGCGATACCTACCTTACCGGCAATTAGGCATCCTTTCCCTATCTGGGCATTATGACCTACATGCACAAAATCATCCAGTTTTGATCCTTCACCAACCACTGTATTCCCAAAAGTTCCTCTATCGACTGCGCAGTTCGCACCTATTTCAACATTGTCCCTGATCTCAACACCGCCAGTATGGGGAATTTTTGCATGTTCATCATTTTCTGTCACAAAGCCAAATCCGTCGGCTCCCAATACAGTGCCGCTGTGTATTAACACATTTTTACCCAAAATGATTTTTTCATAGAGAATAACGTTGGAAAAAAGGGATGAACAATTTCCAATTGTTGAATCTGATCCAATATAACAATGTGCACCCACCACCACCTCATTCATCAATTCCACATCTTTTTCTAGGATAGTCCAGGGACCTACTATCACATTTTTTCCTATCTTTACATTTTCGGCTAAAATTGCCGTTGGATGAATCCCATCTTCCTTTTCATCAACAGGAGTAAAAAAAGCAATAACTTTTGTAAACGCTAAAAGCGGGTTTTCTACACGGATTAAATCAAACTTATCGACTTTTTCCTTTTTTGAGACAACCAAAGCTGAAGCTTTTGTTTCACCCAGATACTTTCGATACCTTTTATCATGATAAAGGGAAATCGATCCTTCGGTTGATTTTTTGATATCCGAAACACCTTTTATCTCTAATCCCGGATCACCCTCTACATCTCCATCAATTAAGTCAGCTAACTCCTTTAATGAAGTCAAAATTAATTTCCCTCTTCGCCACTCAAATTCCTCAATTCATGCAAAACATCATCTGTAAGATTATGAGTTGGTTTTCCATAAAGTAGTGCAATTGAATCAAGGATATAATCATACCCCTTATCTATAGCCACTTTGCTTACAGCTTGCTGCACTTTTTGTATGATTTCATTCTCAACCTGAAGCTGTTTTCTATAAAGTTCACCCTCCGGTCCAACTTTTCTCAGTTGAAAATCCTGCACTTGCTGTTCAAGTTGACTGATTTTTTGTTCCTTTTCTCGCTGCCAGTCCGGTGTACTCATGAGGCGCTGAGTCTCAAAAACCCTGTTTAAACTGTCCAACCTCTGTGTCATAGTTTGATATTCAAATTGAACTTTACTGAATTCCAGTTGTAATTCTCTTTCGGCTTCCTGGAATTCTTCATACTCCGTTCGAATACGGTCTGCTTGAACATACCCAATCTTCAATTGCTGGGCAGGTAATAATGTCGGAATCATCACCAACACCATAAGAGAAATAAATTGTTTTATTAATTTCACATTAACCTCCTGTTTTATTTTTAATATTTATTTTAAATAACAATCCTAATTTTCTAAGATAGGAAACTTCTGAAATTACGAACGAATTTACCTAAAAAGGCATTCCGAAAAGGATATGAAAATTCCAACCTTGCGGCACCGTATCCAAGTCCGCATCTACATCATCAAATCCATATCCGTAATCAAAACCCAGCATCCCGATCATAGGCATAAACATTCTGATTCCAACACCGGCTGACCTTTTTAATTCATAGGGATCGGTTCTTGAAAAATCTTTCCATACATTCCCCATTTCTGCAAATAATAGACCGTACATAGTCGGATTTTCTGAAAATGGAAACCGTAGCTCCACCATATATTTCAGTTTAACGAGACCTCCCAGGGGACCGCTGGAATAAGGTCCAACCGTATTATCAATGTAACCTCTCATCAAAGTGCCATAAGGAATTCCTGTGCCACCCATGATAAATTTTTCATCCAACGGAATAACTGACCGTGTACCGCTTTTTGGAGGTATTTCCTTTATAGCACCCATTTGCACGGAAGTTGTTAAAACAAATTTCCAGAAAAGAGGTGAATACCAGTCAAGTTTTAACTCATGCTTGTGAAAATTTTCATGCCCACCTAAGAATCCACCTGAAAAAGTTGATGTCCAGTTCATCACCGAACCAAGAGATGGAAATTCTGGATGGTTTCTGCTGTCCCTGCGAATATGCTGTGAAACGCTGAGACCATTCGTTTCTTCAAATCCGGAAACATATTCCTCCAGTATTTCTTCATCACCACTATATTTCTTTTTCGATCCCTGAACGACCCAAGTTGCCCGGAAATAATTGTCAGGCCATCTCAATCTTCGGCCCAAACGGACTGAAGAACCGAATATCTCCCTGTCGAGTGGTATGCTGTAGGAATATGCACCCTGCCCGCGAAGGTAATAGTAAAGGGAAAATCCAACAAGATTTGGAGTATCGTTGATCATTGGATCTGTAAAACTCATAGAAAAGGAACGATACTTTGATGCTTGATTGTTTGACAGAACCCTGTATTGTGTCCCTTCCTGAAAGCTGAGATTAATTTGTTGGCCTTTACCCAGAAAATTGTTGAATTCGAGTCCTGCACCGCCAGTTAATCCATACTCTCCTGTAAATCCAACTGAAGCAGTAGCTCTGTCAGAAGATTTTTCTTCAACTGTAAATGTGAGATCAACTTCATCTTCATCAACAGGGACTACGTTCGGTTCAACATTACTGAAATAATTTAATATCATCAATTCCCGTGCGCTTCTTATCAATAATTCCCTGTTAAAAATATCACCCGGATAAAGTTTTAATTCTCTTCGAATTACATTTTCCCTTGTCTTTGTATTTCCCCAAATATCTATCTGTCTGACTGCAACCTGCTGACCTTCAGTTATCACGAAATGAACATCAAGCGAATCTTTACCGATGGGTACTATCTCAGGCGTGATCTGACTGTAAATGTATCCTTTATCCATGTAAATCCCCTGAACCCTATCGTATATTGCCTGATTAAACTTTTCCTCATTAAACACATCACCCTTCCGGAGACCAACTCTATACATCAATTGATCTTCGTCAGAAAGAATATTACCCTCCCAACTGATATTTCTGATAAAATATTTAGGTCCTTCATACACATCAATTTCAATTTTCATTCGTCTGCCGTCTTCATCATAATGAATTGAATCTGACATAATCATGAAATCATAATAACCCTCATTTCTATAGAATGACGAAAGCAGCTTTTTATCTTCATCAAATTCATTTTCATCAAAGGAAGACCGCCAGAATAAATACCATTTTTGAATCTTAGTGTCTTTCAATTTCTTTCTTAACTTTCTATCTGAAAATTTTTCATTCCCTGAAAACTCAATTTTTTTGATTTTTACCTTTTTGTTTTCAGTAATGTGAAAATAAATATCTTTCACATTTTCAATTTTGGTATCAACCAGTTCAGATCTTATATCTACCCTCAGATATCCATCTTCATGATAAAGCTCTTTAATTTTTTCTTCACTTTCTTTTGGTTTATGCGGCTGAATTCTCTGGCCGGTTGTTAAACTTAATTCCTCTTCAAAATCTTTTGCTTTCTTCTTTTTATTACCAGAGAATTGAAGTTTACCGAGAATTGGATTTTCAACAACCTGGATTGTGATGTAGATACCATCAGATGTTTCATCATCCAGAAGAATCTGAATGTCAGAAAATAGACCCGTGGACCAGAGTCTTTTTACTGATTTCGAAAAGTCACCCGGTATGATACTTGAACTGTCAACAAGTCCGGCGGTATGTTTTATCACTCTAGGTGAAACCGATTCATTCCCTTCCACATTTACTTCAATTATGTCAATGAGTTCGACACTCTGAGCATTGATACATGCGGTGAAGCAGAGGATAAATAACAGGTGTTTATTTAACTTTTTCATATAATATTTTCTTGGACTATTCATTCACCTTTCCGAAACGCCTCTCTCGCTGCTGATAATCAAGGATTGCTTCATACAATTGTTTTTGACGAAATACGGGCCAATATTCTTCGGTAAAATAAATTTCCGAGTACGCAAGCTGCCATAATAAAAAATTAGAAATCCGATACTCTCCACTTGTCCTGATTAATAGATCCGGTTCGGGAATCCCATCTGTATAGAGATATTCACTGAATTTTTCTTCTGATAAATCATTTGTTGATATGTTACCTTTTTCTAAATCAACACACATTTCTTTTACAGCATCGACAATTTCCGTTCGTCCGCCATAATTCAACGCAAGTATGAGGGTTAAACCGGAATTATTGGATAATCGTTCCATTCCGGCAACTAATTCTTCCCTCGGCTTTTGAGGAAGTCCATCCAAATGTCCAATGATTCTTAACTTCACATTATTTCCCATCAATTCGTCAATTTCTTTTCGAATTGTGTCTACGAGTAAATTCATTAAAGCAGAAACTTCCAAAACAGGCCTCCGCCAATTTTCAATGGAAAATGTGTAAAGCGTCAAATATTCCAGGCCTAATTCTCCACATTCCCTTGTGATTTCCCTGACTGAATTAATTCCCTCTCTGTGTCCTTCAATTCTGGATAAATTTCTGCTCTTTGCCCATCTTCCGTTGCCGTCCATGATGATGGCAATATGTTTTGGCATCTTTCCATTGGACTGAATCTGATTCTTTAATTCTTTTTCATTCATTTTTTTGATTGTGTATACTTCCCTGATGCCACTAACAATACTTTGTGCCATCAAGTTTCATACAATTCTGCTGTATGATGATCAAAATTTGTTATGCTATCCGGTATTACACCGGTATTTATAAATTCTGTTTTACATTTGTAACAAACAACCATATTTCCAACCCTGGAATACAAAATCCAATCAACCAATATTAAAATGGGTAAACTTATTCCATAGGTAAAGGGTACTAAAATTGCACCTGTTAAAACAATCAAACAACCAATCAATTGGTTGAAATCTTTTTGCCTGTAAAATTTCGTCCCTGCACAAAAAATACATTGAGAAAAAATATTACTATCCAGTGATAATTCCTTCTTTTCTCTTTTGCAGTAGGGGCATTGTATAGAGGATTGTTTTTTATAATCGATTCTATAATACTTACTGCAATCTCCGCATTCTCTTGCAATAATCATCTTCTACAAAAACAATCCATACTGCAAATAATAATATTTGAAAAATAGATCACCCATTAAAATTGAAATCACAATGACATATAGCAATCCGGTTGCAGATTGTGTTGAATGAATGGCAATTGTTTTCAAAGTCATAAAACACAATATTATAGGTAGAATAATTCCAAACATTATCCCAACAACAAGAAAAATTCCATTAATTGAAAAAATGAAATGTTGAATAGATACAATTTCATTTCCAACTTCAACAGTTCCACCAACTATAGTTCCAATATCCCATAGTATTCTGATCAGTATGGCTATTAAAAGAAATTGAACTGATTTTTTTAAAAGTTTGATGGGTAGATTAACCACATTAAGATACCAATGCCCCAATATCATAGAAAACAATGCACCGCACACTATACTCCCGCCAAGAAGTGACGCACCCAAAAGAGGTAATTGTGATGATATCAGATCACTCGTAACCTGTCTATATACAAGCGCTCCAAATACAGAAGGGACACTTAGTACCCAAAGGTTTATGTTTTTCCTGTCCCAATAAAACCACAAAACGGTAAGACTACTCAGAAGCCATAAGGATGATGCAATCCTCGTATTAAGCGGCATTTCAATTAGCCATAGAAAAATTACGCTTATACTGCTGATAACTACGGCTAATCCAAGGTTAAAACGGAAAAATCCATGTCCAATATTTTTTAGATCAATAACCCACAAAAAAAGAGGATAAAGAATGCCAAATAAAAGAAATGTTATGATTGAAATAACGGTTAACAATTCATCCTCATTTTATGCATCGCTAAAAAGTGAAAATCACTTTTTGGATTGGTTCAGCAAACCCTCTTCAATTTTTTCAACGATTTGGAAAAATATCCTGCTTACATCTGAATCCGGATCGTGAATGACAAAAGGCATTCCGGAATCACAGGCAGTCATTAATTCCTGCGAAACGGGGATCTCGCCAAGGAGGGGGACATTTAGCCGTGTGCTTTCTTTCGAGCCACCACCCCGCTTGAATAAATCAATTCCAACTCGAAATAAACCTTCTGAATCCGTTTTCACATCTTTGAATGAATCCATTTCAGCAAATGATAAATTAATACTATCCAGCGGATTACCTTCTTTATCCCTGGCAATACCGGAAACCTGAAATCCTGACATATTTTCAATGACCCCCAGAACAGGAGTGTTCACTTTTTTGAACATGTCGGCACCTTTTCTTACATCTGAAACTGCCAGGTTCTGAGGAGTAGTGACAATCACCGCACCGGACAGTTTCAATTTTTGAACAAGCGTTAATTGAATATCGCCTGTTCCTGGCGGCAGGTCGAGGATTAAATAATCCAACTCACCCCAAACAACATCCTTGAAAAACTGCTCTGTCATCCTTGCCACCATTGGACCTCTCCAAATGACTGGGGCTTTGTTTCCGCTGATAAAACCAAAGGACATAACTTTCATTCCGAATTTATCAAGAGGAACAAGTTTTTTATCTTCCGTTGTTTTGGGCATTTCATTAAATCCCAGCAAAATAGGAAGACTGGGGCCGTAGATATCCAAATCAAGAAGTCCCACTTTCTTTTGTTTTTGAACCAGTGCGACTGCAAGATTTACTGCCACAGTTGATTTCCCAACACCTCCTTTGCCGCTGGCAACAGCAATGGTTCTTTTTACATCCGGCAGGATATTTGTTTGAACAGCTTGCTGCCCCGGCTGCTGAACCTGCCTCCCTGTAGCCGGCGGCAGAACATCAACAGAAACTTTTTTAAATGGTGTATTCTCCAAGAGAACTTCTCTGATGCCATTTTCAATTTCGGAGAGCGTTTCCTCCTTGAGAGAAGTGATTTGAATCTGGACAATTATTTCATCACCTTCAGTTTGGACATTATTAACAATACCAAAGGATACAATATCCCGCGTGAAACCGGGATAATTAACCGATTTCAATAAATCAAAAATATCTTCTTTTTTAGGGATGCTGCTCACTTCTAGTTGGAATTATCTAGATTAATATGATTGTTTTCGAATAACAATCAACCAATAAGTAAATTGTCTAAATGAATAAGAATTGTACTATTTGAATTGAAAATGAGGTAAAAGACCTTTGTGAACCCAAAGAATTCTACATGCAATTAAGTTGGCGCTTCTTGTCCAAAATGCTCATAGTTGATTGCAATAAATTTGTGCCATTCCTCCGGCGTTTCACTTTCTTCAAAAATGGCTTCTACAGGACATTCAGGTTCACACGCTCCACAGTCAATACATTCTTCCGGATTAATGTAAAGCATCAGACCTTCAATATCATCACCCGCCTCTAATTTCTTCTTAATTTCTTCTCCGGCATCATCCTGTGTATAATGAATACAATCAACCGGACAGACTTCAACACATGCAGTATCGCAAACACCAACACAAGGCTCAGCTATGATATATGTCATTGGATTCTCCTGAAATAACGTTCTTTGTAAGTTAACAAAATCTACTTTATCAAATATTACTATACTAATTTACCGCCATTATGAAATATTCGAAAGAATTTTAACTAATTTTATTTATACGAAAGGATTTAATTTTGAAATAATTTAGGAATACCACAGATTCTTACCTTCATGTTTGAAAAAATTAAATCAATTAACGTGTCAATCCTGCTGTTGTGGGTCGGACACCTAATCTCTCATGCAGGTGATGCTATTTATCAAATTGCATTACCCTGGCTAATTCTCGAGATGACTGGATCAAAGACCATAACCTCAATGATTGCATTTAGTGTCTACCTTCCTGCTTTGTTATTCAGCCTGCCAGCAGGTGTTTTTGCCGACAGGTACAGCAGAAAAAAAGTGATGATTTACAGTGATGTTATAAGAATGGGACTCATTCTATCGTTGGTTTTCTTTCTTTTTTCCGGTACAGCAACACCTGTAATAATCGGTCTGATTGCATTTTTTGTAGCAAGTGCGGGAACTCTATTTTATCCTGCACGAGATTCCATAATTCCTTCACTGGTGCATAAGAATCAATTAACATCAGCCAATGCATTCATTTCAACTTCAGGGCAGTTTGCACATCTCACGGGGCCGGTTTTGGCTGCTTTGCTTGTTTCAGTCGTGGGACTTTTTCACCTGTTCACCATTGACGCAGTCAGTTTCGGTGCAAGTATGATTTGTATCGCTCTCATCCGGTCTTCGGGGAAAACAATTACAAATAATGAAAAACGAGCCACACATGTGTACGAACTCAAAGAAGGTCTCCAATTTTTATTCCGATTCAAACCGCTTGCTTATCTTATTCTACTCACAGCAATAAATAACCTTTTCATTATGGGTCCTGCCATGATAGGAACACCCATTTTTGTTCGGGAAGTTCTGAATCTGGAATTTTCTGCCTTTGCCACAGTTGAAGCATTTATGGCTAGTGGCATGATTATCGGTTCGCTAATTGTCTGGAAATTCTGTAAAAATATCAATCCTTCCCGGGTACTTTTCTGGGGAATGATTCTTGATGGACTGACCTACAGCATTCTCTTTTTCATTCACACCTACACAAGCACAAAACTGCTTCTTTTTATCCATGGAATTGGTATTCCAATGATCACCATTTCACGTACCACAATTATCCAAACTGTGGTACCGGATCATTTGAGAGGGCGTCTTTTTTCCATGGTCAATTTATCCGTAATTGGGTTTACAGCTCTTTCTGCCGGGATTATCGGACCCGTTGCAGAATTTGTTCCTATTGGCACCATTTTCCTTTTTATAGGAATTGGGGCAGCATTGTGCGGGGTAGCAGGATTCAGTCATCGAGGAATGATGAGTGTGATATCTAATAAACCTTAGGATTTCCCTTGAAAACTGATTGAACCCTGACCTAACTTTACTGGCTTAAACCAAAAGAATTATGGCAAAAAAAGTTTACAACCATTACAAGTCAGTTCCCGAAGTAAGCGAAGAAGCGGGGCGAAAAAAGAAAAAACCGCGCCTTATGGCTGTTGTGGATGAAGACAGTTGTACGGGATGCCAGGTTTGCGTTCCATTCTGCCCTGTAGACTGTATTGAAACGGTTCCCGATGAAAAATACAACATTCCAATTCCGCCGGTTCAAATCCGTTTTGATGAATGTATAGGATGCCAGATCTGCGCCCGTGTTTGCACCAAACTAACGTGGGATGCCATCCGCATGATTCCCACCGAAGAATTTGAAACTACCTACGGAATCACCATTTCCTAATCCCGGAAAAACCTCATTTATAAAACATGCCTAATCCTGCTATTCTGGTAATAGATCAGGGAACCTCCGCTTCAAAGGCATTCCTCTTTAATAATCACCTGGAGATCATTTTTAAGGAAAAAATTTCACACAGCATTGTTTCCCCCAAACCTGGATGGATGGAGATGGATACGGAAGAAATCCTGAATTCTGTAAAAAACCTCATTCACAGAGCAGAAGAATATTGCGCGGAAAATTCCTTCCATTTGGTTGGAATGGGTATGGCATTTCAGCGCTCAACATTTCTTTTTTGGGATAAATTAGTCGCCAAACCTTTAACTCCTGCTATCAGCTGGCAGGATACAAGAGCTACTGAACTGGTAAAAGAATTTGAATCAGAGGGGGAATTCATACAACAGAAATCAGGGATTCCGCTAAGTGCACATTTCGGAGGACCCAAATACCTATTTTCGATTCGCAACAATGATGATCTAAAATCCAAAGTGAAAAACGGAGATGTCTTTTTCGGACCACTCAGTTCGTACATCACCCATGCTCTCACTGGAAATGCTGTCATTGATGAATCCATCGCAGGAAGGTCACTTCTGTTAAATTTGAATTCAATGTCATGGGACGATCAATTGCTTGATATGTTTGAAGTTAATCCTGATGTACTACCCGAATTAGTTTCAACCTGTACTAACTTTGGCTCAGTTTCTGACAGCCAATCCAATCTTCCGATCCTTTGTGTTATGGGTGATCAGCAGGCATCACTGGTTGGGCTTCATCGGGAAAATAAAGGTGATGTTGGGCTGAACCTGGGTATGTCAGGATCTGTACTGGTGAACAGTGGGCTAGAACCTGTCATCATTCCTTCTCTTTTAAGCAATGTACTATATTCAACGAACGAAGAACGAATTTTTCTATTGGAGGGCACTATCAATGGTGTTTCATCACTGATGCAGTGGTTGAAAACCAACTTAAATCTGGATGAGCCGGAAAAGCACTGGGATGAATGGTGCCATGATGAAACAGAAGGAATTTTAGTGCCGGGACACAACGGAATTGCAGCACCTTACTGGACTGGATCATTTGAAACTGCTTTTTTATATTTTTCCCATAATGCCGGTCTAAATGCAAAATTCCGGGCAGCCATGGAATCAGTGGGATTTCTCATCCATGACATTTGTGAAATAATCGAGGAAAATACTGATATTAAAATTGAAGATATACTCGCTTCCGGTGGTTCCGCCAGACCGGCTCTACTTCAATTCATTGCTGATATCTTGGGAACACCTGTAACAGGTGTTCTGCTAAAAGATGCAACAGCAGTGGGAGTGGCTAAACTGGTGGCTGCCCAGTATGATTGGGGATTTTCAGCAGCAGGACTGTATGAGAATGAAATGAGGTATCAGCCGGAAATGGTTCATAAATGGAGAAATGTGAAAAGCACACCGCGTGGAAAGTTGGAGAAATGGAAAAATGCATTGAAGGAATTGAATATTGAACCCAAATGATCAATCCTCTTCCCATTCAATGTAAATACCATCCTCTTTTTTTATTATCTCATAGCGTTTAACCTTTATATTCGGATTTTCCACTGCCTCACCTGTTTTGCAGTTTATTTCCCAACCATGCCAAGGACAGCTGACAATAACACCGGTAACTTCACCGTCACCAAGTGAACCTCCTCTGTGGGGGCAAACGTTATCAATAGCAAAATATTCATCCTGAATTTTGAATAGCGCAATAACAGAGTCTTCTACCATTACAACCTTCCCTGAGTGGTCATCAATTGAATTCAAATCTGATATTTTAATTAGCTCCATGGTAGTCTTATGATTTTGGAAATTCTGTATCTGTATTTAATTGAATATTTCTTTTGAGTCCCCGGTATTTTGCTCTTTTTACAGCGCTGTTTTTAAATAATTCTATATAGTCATCTTTTGTAAATAATGCCCAATCATCCCGTTTCATATTTGATATTTTTTCTCTTGGCGCAAAGGACTTTTCTTTGCTGATTTTTCCAAATTTGATGTTCCACGGACAGACTTCCTGGCAGATATCACAACCGTAAATCCAGCCATTAAGTTGATCTTCCATTTCTTCAGGTAAATTCCCTCTATGTTCAATGGTCAGATATGAAATGCATTTATTAGCATCGAGAAGATAGTCATCAACAATTGCATCGGTTGGACATGCATCAATACAAGCAGTGCAGGACCCGCACAAATCTTCCTCAAACGTGGAGTCATAGTCCAAATCACAATCTAAAATCAGTTCACCCAAAAACACCCACGAACCCAAATCTCTGGTAATCAAATTGGTATGTTTACCTATCCAACCTATCCCTGATTTCTGAGCCCACACCTTTTCCATAACCGGTGACGTATCTACACAAACAACCCCATGAATTTCCGGCCATTGATTTTTTGTTTCTGATAAAAGTTCAAACAATTTATTCTTAATTACCTTATGGTAATCATCTCCCCATGCATAATTGGATAATTTCATTTCACCTTTTGCCTCACCATGAAAGTAATTAATTGCCAATGATACAACGCTCTTTGCCCCCGGGAAATAATTTCTGATGTCAGTCCTTTCCTTAGACCGTTCTTCCATCCAATTCATGGTGCCCTGGTATCCTTTTTCAAGCCAGATTTTCAGATTCCTCCCATTTTCACCAATAGACCCCGCCTTTGAAAATCCCACTTTATCAAAACCCAAATTCAAAGAGGTTGAGCGGATAAATTCAGTGAATTTTATTTTGTCTGCTGTGGACTCCATTTGCCATTCAGAATTTTTTCCGCCCAAAAAAGACCCACTATTGTTTTGGTATCTTTAATTTCACCACGCTTCAACAATGCAATACATTCGTCCAATGACAGAGGCATCAATTCCACAAATTCATCGGAATCTGGCTCAGCACCAACCTCAGTTAAATCTTCCGCTAGATACAGCCACATTCTTTCATTGCTGTAACCGATGCAGGGATGAATTTCTGCCAGTCGAGTGAGCTTATTTGAGATGTATCCTGTTTCTTCTTTAAGTTCACGATTGGCTGTTTCATCCAAAGATTCGTCCTCATCAATTTTGCCTGCAGGAAGTTCAATTTCTAGCTCACTCATGGGATAGCGGAACTGCCTAATCAATAACAAACTGCCATTTGGCAAAACAGGAATTATAACAACCGCTCCCGGATGTTTGATATATTCCCTCACCGAATTATGTCCATTGGGAAGTTTAACTTCATCTGACCAAACGTCCAGTAATCTTCCTTTGAAAATATGAGTAGAATTTAGGTGAGTTTCTTTGAGATTGGTCACGAATCTAAATCCCGAGAATTTCTCGGGATGTTAACAATAATTAAAAATCGATGATTCCGAGAAATTTGAGAATGAGGAGCAACCCTCCGGTACCGGCAAGCAAACTGGCAATTGTTCTGATTAATTCAAGGATATGATTATAACGGTCAATCCGTTTCTCCAGTTTTTGTATACCTTTTGCACTTTGAACGTCCTTTATATTAGTCATTTAAGATTGCAATGACGAAAATTATTCCTGCAATTCGATAATTGTCAGGATAATTTCTTCAAACCGCTCTTTAGGAATTTTTCCCCGCTCCAGAACACGGACAATTCTATCTTCATCAACAATTATTATACTATAAGAATTTTTATTTAGTCCCCATGAATCCCTGAGGACTGCATCATAATCGAACAGAACTGTGGTATCATACTTTTTTGCCTTGGCGCCGCCGATAAGCCTAATTGCAAAATTAGGTTTCCATGTCGATGCACAGTCTGCAACACCAATCCCCTGAAACGTATCTCTCTCAATTCTTTTTTCCACATCAACAGCATGCTTAACCGCATCGTTAAATGCTTCATTCATTTCTGATTCGTCCGGGTCAACATAATTTACCTGGAGAATCTTTCCTGCCCAATTTCCCATGGTAAACATTGTCCCATCAGCATCGGGAAATTCCCAATCCGGAGCTTTCATGCCTATTTCCAGCCGCGACTGGCCAAATGTAATAGAAAATATTAAACTAAACCAAATTAGAATTCTCAAACTGTAACTCTCCAAAAATTAAAAATATTCAATATAGGTGATTTTCAATTCCCGCGTGAATGTTTGCAAACTTTCATTTTTTTTGTTGAACAGCAGATTATTAAACTCGAGTTCAATATGAAGGTGATCTACAAATGTCCAACGAATTGCGGTATTCAGGTAACCGCCTCTGCTGAGGGCAATGTTCCTGATTGTCATAGCATTTTCATTAAGTGCTGCATTGTATTCCATAATAAAAGAAAGTTCAGGGTTAATTTCCACATCAAAACCTGCAAATGCGCTCATATCTTTATCACCATCCAACTGCTCAGTAAAATTATAATTAATTCCGGCGTGAAGCCCCGCATTACCCAGCGGTGATTTCCAGTTTTTACTCATTGAAAGATAAGCACCCAATGCTTTTGTGCTGTACCTATTCAATGTATCGGCATCCAAAAACTCTCCTAGCCCTTGAGTCTCTAATCCGATGGCAATTCCCGGTTTGGACATGTCTTCATCAATAAGTCGGTACTTTAAATTGACTTCAGGACGGGGATACCATTTTAAGCTGTCATCACCGATAAGATTCCCTGCGCCGTAGGAGAGTCCAAACATGAACCTGTTAGTAATTCCCACAGACAATCCAAAGATTAATCCGCCTCCATTTTGAATGCGGGCATCTGCCGTGTAGGTACCCCTAACCAGCACACCTGCTGTCGGAATTGTTATCAGATTGGTCGGTGCGGGATAATCTTGCGCCTGGACACAAACACAAAATAAAATCATCAAGAGATACGTAAATCGGTTTCTCACAGCGCCTCCAATATAATTTGTGCTAACCCTAAAATCAAGCTTGTCTATCAATTCTTTAAAAAGAAATTGGGTAAATAACAGTTCCATCCCGTTTTTTCACTTCACTGACCGATACAAGAGGTATGGTTAAAATTTCTTTTTCACCCAATAATCGAAACCTAGCATACAAATCAGTAACAACTACAAGATCCACATCTAAAGTTTCATCATTATTAAGGGTAATCTTATCAGGTAAAAATTCAGAATCATCCTGAAAATCAATTTTAATATCTTCCGGCATTTTCCAACCGGCAGCTTTTCTTTCACGAATTTCTCTGATAATGGGTTTACTTTCCTCCAACACATTACCACTGGTTGTTAAGGTTAAAAGTTCTTCTCCAGAAAAAATAGATAAGTTCAAACCAACATGACTGATTACAGTCCCCATTGAATCAATTTCAAGGAGTTCGTAATCATCGGTATCGGAATAATGATTGTATTGAAATTGCCTAACTAATTTTTTCTCGGGAAGTCGAATCCACTTTTCAGACTTTTCATTTTTATCATCTGAAAAATGGTATTCAATTGTTCCAAATGGAGTATAATCAATGCTAAAAAATTGGTAGTTATCAATGGAACTGTCAGATAGAAACTCATAAACTGTTATTCGGTCAAAAAATTCTTTTTCATTTCTGTTAGAGTAGACATATTGAATGAATTCGTTTGAAACATCCTCTTTGTCGCCATAAATGTAAAGTTTTTCTGTATGACCGGTGCCGGTCCTGAGACCCCTTTTCCAAATGGAGCCATCTTCATTGTATTCAAATACTTCCTCCTTCAACAATTTGTCTGTTTCATCCATCCACCCTTTTGACACCATATTGTTCATTTTATCATAAAAAACACGGATGTGACTTTTCCCAATACGATCCGTTGCATCCATGGGGATTCCTTTGATGACATCATCTTTGGACTTGTAATATTTAACAAAAGACGCTTCCTGTGAAATCAGAAAACCGGTAAAAAGTAAAATGAAAAATGGATTCAACGTTTACTCGAAATTCGGTTGAAATTTCCACATAACAGGACGGTGGTCGGAAACATCAGTAAAATAATTATCAATGAAATCATCAGCTCGAATGGTAGAAATTAATGAATACTGGAATTCATCGAAAAGTTCATTGGTGATTAGAATGTGGTCAATGTGACTTGGCCATGATGGATATGACCAATTTGCTGTTGAGCCATTGGCAATACTCATATCAACAAACATAAAATTGTCTTCATCTTCAATAAAATTCATAAAAACATTGTTCGATTCAACTTCTTCTACGATTAGATCATTCCAATCACCGACAATAATTACATTATCGTTATCCATACTGGCATCAATATAATTTTTTAAAGTAATACTCGCACCGTACCGCCTGAATTCCTCATCGTTTTCATTTTCATGTTCAATTTCCCCATCCCCACAACATTTCATGTGTAAATTGATCACTGAGAAGAAATATTGAGCTTCATCAATCTGATAACTAAAATCCACTTTCAAAGGAGGACGTGTCGCAAATCCAGAGTGATCAAGAAAAAATTCCTCAATATTTGATGCTGTTAACATTGTTGACCGATAAATGACTCCCAGTGACCACGCTTCTGTTGAAATAATAGCGTTATACCCATCTAGAGCATCAGCCACATTTTCAAAATTGGTTACATCTGTAATTTCCTGAATACAGTAAATATCAGCATCTAAGGTATCCATAATTGTAATTGTTTTTTCTACTGTTAAATCACTTTTGGGAAAATGCTCTATATTCCATGTTACAATTTCAATCTCATCGACTTCACCCGATGGAGGTGGATCTATCCCACCATTATCATTTGCATTACCGGATATAACTTCACCACAACTCATCCAAAATAATGTGGCTAAAGAAAGAAAAAATCTAATTGGGAGAATTTTCAAACGAAATAGACCAGACCACCGGTAAATGATCAGAAAGAATCCTTTCATATTCATCCCATCCCCCCACGTAATCCTGTAATCTTATGGTTTGAGTGTTACCCGATGATTTGTTTTCAAAAAACAGACTTTTTGATATCAGTATGTGATCAAGGAAACTTGGCCAAGATGGGTAAGAATATTGAGTTGGATCGTAGAGAATTGGAATAGTAGTAAAATAAAAATTTTCTTTATCCTGCACAAATGGATTCAATGATTGTTCATGCCAAGGATCATCAATTTCATCATTCCAGTCTCCTACAACTAAAATATTGGAATTGTCACCAGCTATTTTTTCCTTTATATAATCAGCTAGCATTTTACTCGCCACACTACGACGGTAGATTCCGTCATCACAGCATTTCATGTGTATATCAATCACTGAAACTGGGAACTGAATTCCCCCATTATTCCAGATGAAATCTCCCTGCAAAGGAGGTCTTCCGGCGAACCAGTAATCTTCAAATGTAAAGAGATCTTTTTGGGAGACCGCCGTCACAAACTCTTTCTTGTAAATGATGGCCTGATCGAAAAAAGATGAACTCTGACTGAGCACATAATCGTACTCCGGAATAAGCGCCATCATTTCAGCGAAGGAACCTCGCTTGCCGATTTCCTGAATCCCTATAATATCTACATTCAAGTCATTGACCACTTCCGCCATGGCAGCGATTGTGGTATCCCCTGCTTTTGGGAAAAATTCAATATTCCATGTTGCGATTTCCAATCGGTTGTCACTGCCGAATGAAGGAATAGCCCAATTATCTTGAATTGATATTTCTGTCCGACTATTACTTGGTAGGTTTACTGGTTTACTGACTTGCTTTTGAGCAATTTTCCGCCAACCCTCAATTTGATCAGCACCATCAAAATTGTGATGAAAATCATCATCAAATAAGGTTATCAATGCGCCTCTTTCAGAGGGAGTGTCATAACCAATCATCTGTTTTGTCTGCCGGTCTATATTCAATATTATATGTCCAATGCTTGTGCCACTTCCATATGACTGAAAACAGAGGGCATGACTCATAGGATCTTCCCATGGATCATTATATCCCTTGGTAATGTGGCCTGTAATGATGACATCAACTCCTTGGATAAAATGTGCCAGTTGCATTGCATTAAGTGAAACAGAATTCCAATCTTTTTTTGAATTTGAAACATCATCAATGAAATCTTTAAACTTATCTTCAATATCATAAGGCAGTCCCAAATGGGCAAGGAGAATGACAATTTCAGCTCCTTGAGCTTTTACTTGTTCTATTGCCTTTTTTACATACGGCAGTTCTCTTTCAAATTTTAAACCTGCAACAGCCTCTGGAACAGTAATCTCAGGAAAAGATGAAGTTGTTACACCAATAATTGCAACCCTCATTCCCATCATTTCTTTTATAATGTAAGAAGCACAAAAATCCACAGTCCTTCCAGTGGATTCATCCAGAATATTTCCACCCAAAAAAGGGAATTCAGCAAGTCTGGAAAGCTTTCTCACATTTTCAATACCCTGATCAAAATCATAATTCCCCACTGTCATGGCATCATATCCCATCTGATTCATCCACTTCATAATGGTTTCCCCTCCATCGCGAGTACCCAATGGATTCCCTTGAAAGACATTACCTCCATCCAACACGAGGACTTCTTCACCATTTTGGGATACCATTTCCCTCACATCATTCAGATACTCCAAAGCAGCTGCACCGCCGGTTACTCTTGGCGCAAACTCAGGATTGATAAATGGTGCCTCCTGATATTGAATCGCGCCACGGAGATCATTGGTAAAAATAATGTGCAGGCGATCGATCCCATCCTTTGCTGACAAAAATGGGAGAAAAAAAATTAATATTAGCACTACAGAAATGACAATGGATGGTGTATTTGTTTTTGACTCAGACATCCACTTAATTCCCTCCTTAGTAAAAAGGAGACGATAGTAGTGAATAAATTGTTTATTAAAATTCATACTTCATAGTAACTGAAAGAGTACCTATCGATTCTTTTACATTTTCCAATTCAGTGCTTTCTTGCCCCACTGCAGGGAAAATATCAACATATTTGTATTCGCTTGTAGTGAATTTCCCGGCCACATCAACAGTCAAATTATCCAATGGACTGAAACCGCTGCCAATTGTGAAAATACTTCTATCCAGTTCATTCCCATAAGGTGACTCCGCATAAATGAATCCTGCTCTAAATGGTATTTTCCTCAACACCATGTGTTCCAATCCAAAACGAAATTCATAAGTCTCACTGAAGTTGTGGGAAAAGCTGTCCTCATCATTCACTCTTCGGGAATAGGAAATTTTAAATTGTGACCAGTCCGTATAATGAATTTCAGCAAATAGTTTTGTAGGAATAGGATTGGTCGGTTGATAGCGTATTCCCAACGAATATTTTTCTGGGTAAGCATACTGAATTTTCAGACTGTCTTCCCTCCAAGAATAAGCCGGAAGCAGTGTATTTTCATCAATGGATGGCGCAACAGAAAGGTCACTCGTTTTAAAATGAACACCATTCCTGTAATTTGCAGAAATACTGATATGCCAATTGAAGTCAATGGAACCACCAACGGAAAAAGTATATGGTTTCGCAAGTGAAGGTTTCATTTTCACTTTTTCAATCTCCCATTTAGATTCAAAGATAAGTGTATCTTCTGCTGCCAAGGCATCATCAGACTCAATCACAATAACGGAGTAATTTCTTGAAAATTCACTTGCGGTGAGTATATGTCCGCTCACACCAAAATGGATGCGGTCTAACAATCTTAAGGCAATTCCGCCGCTGACAGCATCAATTTTTCCATCAGATGAAATTCGATGATACCCCACCAATGGATCCCTGTTATAATTGGATGAAGTCAAGTTACCACGGACGCCTTCATCATATTGGAATCTGAAATCGAGGAATGGCGCTTTACCTATAGCCAGTGTAAATGGCAGCAATGGTAAATTTAGAACTGCGCCGAATGATTCATTTTGATACCATTTTGAAGAAACATTGTAAATATTATCAGTAACAATATCTCCAAACATATCAATCACCGGGAATGTCCTCTGCTCTTCCAACCGTTTTACTTGTAACGTAGATTCAAACAAAAATCGACCATCAATATTCAGTAGGGCAGGATTTATCCACAAATTGGAGAATCCGTGACTTTCGGCAATTCCGGTTTGTCCCATTGCCATGGATCGAGAATCCCCGAACCAGACGAATTCTCCCACCACTCCATTAAAATATGACTGTCCGAACATGGACGATATCAGAAAAACACCGGCGAATATTTTGCTGAGTTTAATACGCATAATCCAGTTGAATCCTGAAATCTATTGATTCATTTTGGCTACTGAGACCAGACCATTGAATTCTTTCATAATCTTCAATAGCAAAATTATAATTGGTTATGGGATAAGAAGCATCTGTGGATATTTTAAACCGCATAGCCCATCTATCGCCAATGCGTGTAAAGAATGTAACCCACCACCGTAATGCGTCTTTCGGTGAATCGAATACCCTGAAATCGGTATCTTCAAAATTCCAGAAAAAGCCGTTATACATGATGACAGAACCGAGCACTTTCATTCTGTCAGAAAAATTGTGTATTACGGTAAAACCGATGGCTTCACTCTTTAAAGCGCTGGCGCCTACCATGGAATTGGATTCACCCAATGACCCGAGGTCGAGTGAGAGTCGTCTCCTTGGACTGAACAGTACTTTGTTCAGTGCATAAAGCAGGCGAAGGTTATCGTATCTCGAAAGCCGGAGGATGGCTTCCAGGCGAGTCTCTCTGGAATCAAATCCGGTAGGTGTCCAATCGTTAAAGGATGCACGCTGCTGCCACTTCTGACGAATCTTGAAGCGATAGTTGAACACCGGCCTATATTCAAACCGTGCAACAATTCTGTAATATTTTGAATTGTCAGCAACCCGGGTCCACATATCAATTTCATTGGTGGTGACCCACTGGCGGTGAAACTGATACCGGCTGGAAAGATAAATGCCACGTTCTGCCTGTGGCTGGGAATTGCCTGAATACAGATACCCAAACACCGGATCCTTTAAATAAAACACATCTTCAAAAATGGTGCTCTTATACCGCTGATAATTCGAAAACGACCTCTGATACGGGTTATCATATTCCAAATCATAGTCTCTATAAACTGCTAATAAATTAAGATTATTTACTTGTAAAAAAGAAGTTACCACCAATGCCTTGGGGTCACTCTTAATATCTGAAATTTTCCCATCTTTATCAAGAATACCCAATTCACCCTGGATAGCAATATCCCTTAAAACAGCCGAAAATTCTAATCCATGTAAACGCCTTACACTTTTAGCGGCTGACCACAATGGTGAAGAACCTGCTGAACTGTACATAGCGGCAATTTCAGTGTCTGCCGCATTTCCAATTTGAGTCAAATATTTTTCCTGCTCATCAATTGCAACGACAGATCGTAATATGTCAGGTTTCAATTCTTTGTCATAAAGACTTTCATACGTAGTGAATCCCACAAATGTCCCCGGTTGAATTTCAAACCGCATATTCCCACCCCAGGTTACTTCCTCAACCGTATTGGTAAGAGGTACCATTAACCCATCAGCAGACACCGAGTCCCTTCGTGGATACATGGTAATTAAAGAGGTGAAGGAACCGTCAATATTCAGCACTGCGTCCCGAGGGTGTTTGGAAATAAATCCGAGAAATTTGATATTCGCAAACCTTCCCTGAAGTGCGGCACCCCTTAATGCATATTCCCTTGTTTGAGATATGTCAGGTAAAATTCCATGAATACGTTTACTCCAACTGTAACCCGATCTGCGAGGGGACCAGAAATCGGTACTTTCAAAGACCACTCCCTGCCCAATGGTAACTGAATAATTACCGAAAACCATGCGGTCTAATTGAAAAACATTTTTTCCTTTCCCTTTAAAACTATATGAAAATTTAAATTCAGGGATTTCAAAGCTCCCAATAGCAATTCTCCTGTTTTCTTCACCTAACTGCCGGTGGTAAGCCATTAAAAATTTCGATTGGTTATTGGGAGAATAAACCAATTTATGGTTAACTGCAGGTGGATAACTGTTAGCAGCTTCCGGCGATTCCGATTCTTCATCAAATGATGTTGATGATGGTACAGTTTTCCATGTAAGGTTATACCAGAAATGTTTCTCACTCAATTCAGGCGATGAATCAAACGTAACAAAATCAATCATATTCCGGTATCCCCAATAGGAAAGTCCCGGTGCGCCACGCAGAGCTTTGGGATAACCAATTCCTCCCTTTTGCTGCTGCTTTTTTACAACGGCCACTGCGTCCACAGGGCTCACATTCTGCAACGCCACAAGATCATCGTAAGTTGCGGACATAATATGGACAGGTTCAGATAGCCGGTCAAGCCACTGTTCAATCATTCCCTCATTTGCGCCTTCAATGGATGTCCATCGTTCCACTTTTCGGTATGCATCCTGCAGGCGGTTTATTGCGCCATCTTTCGCTGCTTTTGAAATGATGATCAGCGGTTTAATAATTGCGAATGTTTCAACATCCATCCCCTCAATATCCATTAAATCATAAACTGATATAAATGGACCCTGGAATAGAAGACGATCATAAATGGCTTCTGCCTGTTCATCTGTAAGCGGGAGTGTCTTAATTTCATCCAGAGATGCGAGGTTAAGATCAACCTGTTCAGCAGAAAGTAATCCAACAAACAAAATTATCAATGTGAAAGAAAAACGCTTCACAGATTGGCTCCAAAGGAAAATTGATGCGTTAATGGTAAAACAGGGTGGGTAATAAGTCCGTAGCTGATATTAAGAAAATTGAGATCAGCAGAAATACCGGCACCAAACCGGGAAGGACCGGTATGCGTCCCAAACATTAATCTTATATTTTTAAAGAGGTAGTACTCAATTCCGGCGTGGTACTGAGTATCGTGATTCACCGCTTTGGTGAGTGAGAAGTATGTCCAGACTACAGAATACGGGGAATAGCCGAATCCTGCCTGAAGCCGTTGAGGGAGTGGAGTTGAAGTAGACCCTTCTCCAATTTTAGGTCGATTAATATTTGAAACAAATACACCAATCCAGTGCCGATCGCGGAGAGATGCCTGCAAACCTATATCAAGTCCTATAGCATTACCTTTTCCAAGATTTACACCATCGGTTCCATCCCCGGAGGGTCCGGCAGATTGACCATAATCCAACTGGAAGAATTTCAGCGAATAACCAAACGCAAGCGAAGAAATAACATCTTTCTGCAGATAAAATCCGTGACTAAATCTGATGGCTGTCTCACTGGTTAATTTGATAGCATCATATTTCACAGACATGGTTTCCACACCAGCGCCAATAACACCGGCATTCTTCAGATTAAATGTTCCGCCTGCCACGGTATAGGGCAGGAAAGATAGATTAAATATTTTTTGCGAACCGGCAACAATAGACATTCCCTCCACCTGAGAAAGCCCGGCAGGATTATTGAAGATTGCCCAGCCATCACTTGTTCGGCCGATAGAGCTACCTGCCAATGCGGCTGTTCGAGGACCTTTGTACAGATAATCTGATGTAACCTGCCCAGAAAGGATGCAAAACCAAAACCCAATTATGATAAGGAACTTCTTCATTTCATTCTCACGCCAATGACCACCGGCGCTACATCCGTTGTCGTTTTTCCCTTCAGTTTATCCGTAACCTCCAAATGCATGAGGTACACTCCCGGTGGAACAACCTCGTTCAGATCATTTTTGCCATCCCAGATGGCTTCTTTATAAAATGAGATTCCTCTGAATTCATCAAAAAGTGTGGTTATGAACCTACCTGATAAGTCAAACACTCTCAGCTTAATTCTTGCATTGTCCGGAAAACTATAAGTGTATTTAATAACTTCTCCCCATTGAGGGACAAACGGGTAAGGTTCAATCTCTAAGGAAGTTTCAAAATCACCTGCAATTCCTTCTAGTTTTTCGCTGATATCCTCTGCATAAGCGGGCAGTATTTGTGAGCTTCCACTGAATGAATCACCAATACCGTAAACTTCAATATCAGTACCGATTTGAAGCAATGAATCCAATTCTGTATTTAAAATTTCATTATTTTCATTGTAAAGAATGTTGGTGGAATTCCAGATTCTGATTGTTGTAACTCCTCCTGATTCATCCTGAATATCTATATTTGCACCGGAATTTGTTGGTGTCGGATTTGACCGTGCAATAATTCTCCCCCACAATTTCACAAAGGTGTACGAATATTCTAAGGTATTGAATTCCTGAATATCGAGGTCAACAAATGGTATTGCTGCATTTGTGTCTAAAGTTGTAATTGAATAATCAATCAATTCCGGTT
>CEQE01051459.1_pt1 | contig 57037 bp, 57 predicted proteins | sample 356201 | NCBI WGS metagenome assembly CEQE01 (sample SAMEA2619970, study PRJEB7988) | marine metagenome | biome: marine biome (ENVO:00000447); feature: mesopelagic zone (ENVO:00000213) & marine oxygen minimum zone (ENVO:01000065); material: "saline water (ENVO:00002010), including plankton...
CGGACGCCGGGCAGGGGATGTTTTCAACGTAACGCTTGTTGCCGTCCGGGGTGGCTACGCACACGGCAAGGTGGTCAGCGTTGACATCGACACCCAGGCAGCCGTTCTCATAGTTCCCAATTAATACTTCCGGGGCCGGCTCTTCGACGGTCACCGCCAGTATCCAACCAAATTTGTGACGCATAAAGCGCATGGTTAAGGGTTGTCCATACGACGAGAGTACCTCGTTTTTGGTCTGCGGACGCAATTCGCCGGTTTTCCGATCTGGCACCCAAGGTGAAGAACGCGTTAACGCTTTCACATTGGCAGCGCGGCGGCGTTCATTTTCGGCGCAGGCGGAAAGCACAGCTGATTTGCCGTAGCTAAAATCAAAGCCGGACAATTCAGCCTTACCGCCACCGAGAGCATCTGGCAAACGAAGGGATAACCTGAACTCACCTTGAGCATCAACGTACAGTTGCGCGCCCAGGTTACCGCAGCTTTCGTCCTTCGACCCCAGTACCATAAACTGTGAGGAACGGGCGCTTTGCCATTCTTCAAGCCATTCATTGTGGTTTTTCAGGTTGTTTTCTTTCAGGAAAAACTGCTTATCGAATAGTTTTTTCGAGCCAAAACACATGGCGGGGATCTTGCCGGTGTTGTCTGTGAGTTTCTCAAGCTGTTCAGCCAACCGGGCCCGGTACCGGGACTTCTGGTGCGCTTTGAAGCGTATTTTTTTTATTTCAGACGGTACGCCACCGGTTTTTGACAACATGTCCGCTTGTGATTGCAGCCTTGAGAGCGTGCCGGACACGGCCTCAATGCGCTCTTTTTTCTCAGACTGATAAAGTTTATCCAGTTCGCGCTTTGAATCCAGTTTGCCGGTCAGGGTGCGCAGGATGGCGTTGTATTGCCTACCACTGATCTGATACTTGCTGATAAAGTGACTTTTACGCTCATTCGCCGTCATGTTATCCGCGCATAAACTGGCGTACAGCTTGCGTTCCACACGCCCGAATAACGCCGCATACGCAGAAAGTGACCTTTCTGTTTCCGGGCTAATGTCGGCTGTTTTTATCAGCGTGGTGTACGTGGATGTCTGCATGTTTCAGATTATACACTACAACGTTTTTGATGGAAACGTCTGCCATACAGTTTTGCAGAAAAAATAGCCATCAATGTCATTACGTCATGGCAGAGTGTTTGTTCAAAGGTCGCTTCGTCGTCAAGTCTGTATCTCCGGTGACCGCCAATCGTCCGGGAGGTTGGAGGAAGTCGCTCTTCACGTTCCCACCGCCGCATTGTCACCACGTTCACGCCGTAGTGTGCTGCCGCCTGACCAATGCCCACCAAACCATAATCGCACCGCATAAATCACTCCGAAAATGACCATGATCAGGTTTGATCGGTGATTTTTCAACAAGCGATCACCCCATGCAGCATGACACATCCTGCGCCTGCTCAGAATCACAAGCCGGCACTTCAGCAGACTGCTCTATGTTGTGCAGCCTGGCATTAACAGCTTGGCACACACTTTTATCATCTATTTCAATCTTGACTTGACCATTTTGATTTACAACCGCCGTCATGCCAGCACCTTCTTGGTTAAAAACATTGGGTTTCAACAGGTTGTCAATGCTCAACTCTTCATAGTTGAAGGAACTAAAATGCTCTTGCTCGAAGATGTCAGCACTCATCTGCTCTATCTCTTCGATGTGTTGAAATCGTTCAATTTGAGAGTCCGTATAAAAATACGTCCCCCATCCTGACGTTGGCTGGCTTGACGCCCATGCCACCACCGCAACAAACCACAGGTTGCCGAAATAAAAAACAGCAAGCCCGTTTCTCGACTCTATTGATAATGCGGGAACAGCAAGCAGAATAAAGGCAAACATGATCGAGCTCATGCCATCTTGAACAAGCATCAGATCAAAATAAAAATCCGGCACAACAAGAGTGCACAGGAGCATAAACACTACGTTTACCCAAAACAGCGGTGCTCGCATCGCTTTGTTTGCAAAATCAGAAAATGACACTGAGTCATCACTGCCTTTCATTACAACGTCGGCTGCTCCCCCACCTTGCGCACTCAGTTGCAAGTAAGAATCCATGCCAAAAGTCGAGGCTAACGACTTTGCCGACTCAATAGAAGCACCACAACCAGACTCAATACGTTGAATCGTTCTTTTTGACACACCTGACAAAGTGGCCAACATGTCCTGCGACCAGCCTTTGGCCTCACGATAAGCTTTCAAGTTCTGAAGCTGAATCGATTTCATGAAATATCCTTCTTATGAGACAGTAGAAATTGCATTGTCTCACATAGTGCTGTTATTAACGACGTCAAGATGGTGACACGGCAATGACACATCGGCGACACTCATTAAATAATTAACATTTTTGATGTTAAAAATCAATCTTTGTAGATAAACATTGATGCGATTGATAGGCAAAAAAACAGAATAAACGTAGAAGGGGTAAACCCCTGATATATGTGTTTTCAAAATTACACTTTGTGACAAGATGTCTATTCTGGCAAGCGAAAATCAAGACGTCAATGATCACGCCATGCCGTGATGCAAAGGTGAGAGGGGCCGATTGTGGAGTATTTTTTTAGAGTTCGTTTTTTTGCAATGATGTTTTCGGTTGACCCTGTTATAATTTAAGAAATTTTTGCCACTTTTTAGGATTTAATCATGGGTTGGTTATTAGGTTCGTTTTACGGATTTATTATGCTTTTTTTTGGTTTTTATTTAGCTGATTATGATTGGGGTAGCCTAATTGAAAATCCTGAATCATACAAATGCTCACTTCTCGACTTAAAAGAAGTCTGTGACAAGAAAATGCAAATCAAAGAAATCCTTACACAGGCGTGCCCGGCAGAAGAAGTAACAAGTGTCCATGGAACGGAATCGTGCACAGTAAAATCCGCTGATGGCAACGTTCTACTTAGATAAGCGTGCCACCGCCATACCTTGGCGCACTGTAGGCGTCAAAAGAGCAGAATCAAGAGAATGCTGCAACTCTTAAATTCATAGCGCCATCAGTTACGGCCCCAATGCCATGAGGTACCAAAGAGAAACATCAGGAAGAGTGCCAACAACAGCTTCCTTTACTGTGTTATCGTGTCACTTTGACGATTTTACTGATGGTGCATACAATTCAGTAATGGAAGACACGAACTCGCTTGTTACCTCAATACCATGAGAGCGAAGCAAAGGGATGATCTTTGTACGCTCAGCAGATTTCAGCGCCAACATTTCATTTACATGATGGGATAATTGAGCAGACACCCTTTCCCTTTCGGCAATAACACTATTTATGATGGGCTCCAATTCCACATACAACCGTTTCAACTTACCCTTCGTTCCAGATAAAGATATCAATGAAAATAAACTGCCCAGCGTGTCGACAAGTCCGCTGTCAACAACCATGTCCATGACGAAGTCAACAGTTTCGATTAGCGTATCGTGTTTGATTTCGCTCCAGCAAGACTGCTTTTTATTCATGTTTTTTTGAAATTTGCTTAGTGCTTGATTGACCTGCGCAGTTGCATCAGAAGCTGAGAAGTTTTGGAGAGTGGACATTGACGATATAAACTTACTCTTGGTTACTGCATCCATAAGCTCTAAATCTTCCGCATCACTCAGGCTTTTTATCGCGCGCTTAATAGTTTTTAACGCGCGCTCCCCGCTTTCTGCGGTCTTATCCGTCAATCTAAAAAGCTTGCTGAGAATACGATGCTCTTGTTCCAACCTGAGCACATCATCTGCATTATCCCCGTTTAACATCAATTCACGGGCTGATTCTAAGACCAATACACGCAACGCGTCATTTTGACCCCTGGGGAATTGCGAAATCTTTCGATTTAGTTCTTCAACACGGTTTTCCATCGACGATTTTCGAAGAGCATAGGGAAAGAAATAAAAGACTTTTGATAGGATGTTTCGATTTTCAAAGCTGGCGATGTGTTCTTGCAAGGCGCTTTGTTGTGATTGTAAATCGTCTTTTGCCTGAGCCGTTTTGGCGTAAAAGCCACTCATCTTACTGTTGTAGTTACGTACGTGAATTTCAATATTCATTTGCTATCATCCTTGAATGCTTAACGGAAATATATCATGACCTTCACAGACTGACAAGCAGAAGGAAACATGCAACATTTTCGGGAATTTCAGGCATATTTACCTGCACTACTTCGCGCGCCCAAAAATACGTCCACCTCAACACAATTATCTTTGGATTTCGCTTCTGTTCAATCTGCAATATGCAGCGCATCTTTTACACAGCAAAACACGGCATGTCCATGCCCTGCATGCAGGTTGTTTTTGACGCCATCGACAAGTGACAGGAAGAATCCATTAGGACGTCTTAGGGTTGACCCTACGGCGGATTAAACCCCAAAAAGCCACTCTTCCTCGTGAAAGTCGGCAAGCCCTGGCTAAATTATTCGTTCACACCGAGTACTGGACTGTATTGAACTATAGTCATTAGGTACGACGAGCTTTAGAAAACAGGAACGAACGCAAAGGTCATTATCTTTAACTGATCCAACGTATAACAGGGGTGCACAGTTCCTTACCCCCTAGAATAGAAGGTGCATAAAAAACACATGGGAGAACATTATACAAGTAAATATTTATATGGCACACAGTTATAACAAAACGATATAACGATTAATGAAGGGTCTTGTATGTTTGTGATACATTAGAAATACGGTGAGGCAGACATGTTTACATGACACCGCGTAACCCAAGAGGTCGAGGCAAAGCCCGGTAATGACGTTCTGAATACCAAAACTTAAGTTTTGGCGAAGGCTCCTTAAGGGGCCTTTGTTATTTCAGCGCCAGAAAAGGATTTCTATGGCAAACTTTAATCTTCCAGACAAAGCAGTTCAAAATTGGAGAAGCTTTCGATACAAGGGAGAGGTCTATACCTTTGAACACTTAAATGCCAGAAAAATCACCTTTGAAAATCCAAAAATTCCTGAAAGTTACACTCTATATATAACCATATCACATCACGCATTTACAGAAAGCTGCAAAAGCGGAACTTGCAGCGATGATGAGTACTACCCCAACAGCAAAGATAAAAGAATTTTTAGTGCAGAAAGGTACCTTCTTTCTAAAAATATTCCTGAGATCCTCTTGGACTTACCCAATCAGTTTTTTTACCATGGTGGGTATGGGAAGTTTTGCTCTTGCAAAATCAAAAAAAGTGATGGAACAGAGGTTATATATCAACTTGTGTATAGAATATGGAAACAAGAAAGAAAACTAAGGTTCCATATTGAAAGTGCTTACCCGTTAGAAAAAAAGGGGCGCAAGAAAAAGGTGAGCTTTTGGGTTCTTTGTCACAATCTACTGGCCGGAAAGAAACTACCAAAACCGCCGAGATAAACACCATGTCAACGCTTGACGATATGGGAGTAAACCGTAAACCGGCCTGCAAGTTCCTTAATTGTCACACAGATATTTGTGGTGTATGCACCTAGCAATGACTCTTCTTACTTCTTCCTTAATATTGCACGAAAAATAAGGTGTGAGGTTAATTATTCTTGTACAAAAATGGCGTCTTTACCGCAAGGTAACTTGTTCCCATGTCCATCCAGAGCATAGGCAGGCACAGGTCGATCTGAATGAACGGGAGTTCCCGTCATGGTTTTGCCATCAGAGCAGGTAATCATACCTAAATAAGTTGACTTTGAGTTATTATACTTATCAATCGCCCATTCTATTGCTTGTGGCGTTGCCGCAATGACAATCATTCCAACAAAAAGTAATGCGTTTATTTTACTTACACTCATGCGAACCTCAAAATTAACACCAAATACATTTGGGTAAACTACAACGTTTTTATATTATTTGTCAATTGTTGGCTTTGAATGGTACGGGAGTAAAACCTCATGGCACTGAGGTGTTGCTCACCATCATTAACTTTGTTATATTGCAATTATAAAACAGAAATAAGAACACATTATATATTAAGCCAGCAGGGGTCATGGATAATTTAGGTACCCAACAGCATCTTTTATTCATGCAATAAATTAAATGCAAGTATGACACGTAAGCGGTATTTAAAAATATCGTTGTCGACATTGTCAGAAATGAAAGCGGACACCACATGCAATTAAAGGGTTTTTATGACAACCTCCCATTCAGCCATCATGAACGCCGTTCATGCCAGGTTAAAAAATAATCAGCTTGACGGTTTTTATTGGACGGACGACGGCATCTTTGATCGTGAAATGCGGTCATCACTCAAACCTGGCATTATTTGCTATGGAAAAGAAATCGTTAATAATGTTCATCAAGGATGGATCCCTGTATCGGTTGGCTCGTTCTTGTACATTACGGGTTGCTTGTGTTGCTTGGTTACCATGGTGAGATCTACACTAACGCGCAGAGAAATAAAGAACCTTATACGCTCATCATGAATGCGTTTTTTCAAGATTTTTGCAAGAATTCAGAACTAAACACCTCTGAACTTGCCATGCTGTGACGCAATGGTAATCGTGACCGATTTTGCTGGTTCTTTCCAGTTTGCGGCAGCTGCATATACTTATGCAAAATTGAGGGTGTTGCCCTACTCTATTTTATGGTGTTCATGTTGACAGGAGTTTAACCATGTCAGGCGTTATTGCTTTTTTTGTCGTTTGCTTTCTTATATTCGTGGCAGGTAGTTTACACATCAAACATGCCAGGAAGAAGATGCTCAGAGCAATTAATGAGTTTTATCTGGACAGTACAGATGTAAAAGAGATCAGCTTCAAATGGTGGTTCACAGATGACTACGGAAACCCTTTACCGACGGTGCATTTAGAAATGGTCACCTTTTGTGAAAAACAAAATGAAGTGATGGTCGCCAAAGCTGATGGCATCCTGCTATATAACTGCTTCCAAGATGTCAGTTATTCACAACATGAGGGATCAGCGTACCTAAACAAAATCAGAGCAGATCGAATGCATACTCAACAGGCTCGACTCAACCTGTGACCTCTTTAACGTCCGCATGCATGCCTAAATTTAGTGCTTGGTGGGGGCTGGATACATTCCAACCTCAAAAAGGTTTTTGTGATAGAATGAAAATAAACCAGCTCGTAATCATCATGCACAAAAAAAGCCTTTTACCTCTGTCACTTGTCGTATTTTTATTGGCAACAATGCAGCACGCTTTCGCTAAGCAGACGAAAGGGGCCCAGCCCGTCGTTTGGGAGGTGGGGGTGGTGCAAAACGCGGCACTGTCGGTTATACCTGAACATAACTATTCGCACGCTGCCATTTTCAACAAAGCCCCCATGACACCAATCTTGTCAAAGCGCTTTTCAAATGGCCGAGTGATAATCCCTAAAAAACAATTCCCGGCTGGCGGAAAGTTTTATTTAGTTGTGCATAATTACAACAATCAAAACTTTGGTTCAGACACCGCCATTCATAGAATACTTCCCCTCTTATCGGAAGAACTCAACAATGGAATTGTTGTATTTACAACACGCGCAATAAAAACAGCACCATTTGTCCAGTATCCCGACAAAAACAGCAGTTCTCCTTTCGTTAGGGCGAGTACTTATTCTGACTTCAAACTGTTAGCTAATGGCACCCCTCTCCACGTCATCAGTAGCTACAAACAAATGACAAAACACAAACCGTTTAATGTTAACGGCAAAGTTTCTCTCACGCCCTCAACCGATCAGCCTGTAGAATGGTATGGTTGTGATGGTGTGGCTGACTGGATTGAAAAAGACGAGTGTATTATTCTGCCTAAAACAGAGTACAGTATCAGCGCGAGACTTTCTCAAAAATGGAGCAAGCCATAAAAACTAAAACTTGTGGGATCCGAGGTGATAAAGGGACCACAATGACATCACCTCAGTTTTACCGACGATAAGGTTGGAAATGGTCACTTTTTTTGAAACGCTAAATGAAGTATTAGTCGTCGAAGATAACGGTATCTTGCTATTCAAATGCTTCCAAGACGTCAGCTATTCACAACACGAGGCTTCAGCTTACCTAAGCACAGTCAGAACAGCATGACAGATTGAACTCAACATGTAATATTAGAATTTTCCATCTGACACTTCACCAATTTCTCATCAACCCCGCATCATAAGCATAGGTATACCCAGTCCTGGCACACAGCCCTTATAGCAAAGACTGTTAAAAGTTCGCCTTGAACGCTTTAGCACACCTTACTCAAATCCCAACTCATGATCGCCCAGGGAGCCTTCTAAAACAGAATCAAGCCCGGACCTATACCTCCCCTTCTTAAGATTTTCCCACACACCATCGGTGCGCATTGCCCCTTCAAGGTAAATGTACCGAAGTATTGTCATGAGGGTCTCGGAGTCTAAAGATGAAAACCGTTTTTCGATTTCATCATAAGTAAGAATCTTTCTTTGCCCCAGCATTTTGTCGATATAAACAAACACTGATGAAACCGTTTTTTTCTTTATTTTAAAATTGTCATCGAATCCGCTGTGCGTATAGACGCCGTCAGGTTCATGGTCATGTATGTGTGGGTACACAGATTTAGACCATGCATACACATAGCTGTCTGAAAAAAGACGCTCACCGTGTTTATTTTTAGATGTCAAAACTTGCGTTCTTTGTATTGCAAACAAGAGCTTGGACATGTTTTCAAAATCTATCATAACTAAACTCCAAATAAATTTATAATAACAATATTCCAAAAAAGAATAAAGATCAAGTTTGAATCGCATATTTTTCATAAGACAAAAACCATGCTCTTATTTTTTCATGAGCTCGCAGGTCGTAAAATCATTTCTACATCATGTAATTTTATATTGATTGAATAAACATTTTTGTGTTATTTTAACCGCCAACTCAACACAATTAATAAATGGATATTTTCATGTCAGAAGAACAACGCAAGGCGCTCCAGCAACAGTTGTGGGCGATCTGTGATTTCCTGCGCGGCCGAATGAACGGCAGCGAATACCAAAACTACATTCTCGGCTTCATCTTCTTTAAATTCTTGTCAGACAAACTCAACCTTCTCGCCGACGATGCGCTTGACGGTGCGGGGTACACGTATTCTGAAATGACTCCTGACATGGAAGACTACGCAGAAAACCTTGAGATGATCGACGATATCACGTTTGACACACTCGGTTATAAGCTACGTCCAAACCAATTGTTCAGCCACTTTATCGCTGAAATCAAAAAAGACGATAACGTTTTCGTACTCAATGAACTGCAATCCGTACTGGATTCCATTGAGCAGAGCACGCAAAACACAGAAGCGGCCGACGACTTTGTCCACCTGTTTGAAGACATGGATCTTAACTCATCAAAACTGGGCAAAACCCCCGATGAGCGCAACAGCATGGTAAAACTCATTATGAGCCGTCTGGACAACATCGACTTCCGTCTGGACGATGTTGAATCTGATGTGCTGGGTGACAGTTATGAATTCCTTATCGGCAAGTTTGCGGCCGGTGCTGGCTCACAAGCGGGCGAGTTTTACACACCGCAAAAGGTATCTGAAATTTTAGCGCGCACCGTAACGCTTGGTAAAACTGAAATCAAGTCCGTGTACGACCCGACATGTGGTTCAGGCTCGCTGCTGCTATCAGTTGCCAAACACGCGAAAGGTAAAGTGCATAACTTCTCCGGGCAGGAGCTGAACCGTACCACGTTTAACTTAGCGCGCATGAACATGATTTTGCACGATGTTCACTACAAAGATTTTGACATCAAACAGGACAACACCCTGACCGCTCCACAGCACACGGATGAAAAGTTTGAAGCCATCGTGTCTAATCCACCTTTCTCGTTGTCATGGGACGCAAACAACCTACTACTGAATGACGACCGTTATGCGCCGTACGGCACACTGGCACCGAAAGACAAAGCCGACATGGCCTTTATCCAGCATAACCTTTTCCATCTTGATGATAACGGTACGTGCGCGGTTGTGGTACCACACGGTGTACTCTTCCGTAGTGGCGCAGAAGGCAAAATCCGCAAGCACATCATTAAAGAAATGAATGCGCTAGATGCGGTCATTGGTCTGCCATCAAACCTGTTCTACGGCACCGGTATTCCTGCGGCAATTCTCGTGTTTAAAAAATGCCGTAAAGATGGTGACCACGTACTGTTCATTGATGCGAGCAACCACTTCGAAAAAGGTAAGAATCAAAACAACCTGCGTGATGACGATGTTGACCGCATTATTGACTGCCTGGCATCCCGCGAAGCGATTGATAAATTCAGTGCACTGGTTTCCATCGAAGACATCGAAGCCAACGATTTCAACCTGAACATCCCTCGCTACGTGGATACCACTGAAAAAGAAGCCGAGATTGACGTACAGGCTGTTCAGGACGAAATCAACGAAGTAAATGCTGAAATAGCTGAGCTTGAAGCAAAAATGACTACGCACCTTAAGGAGCTTGGTTATGTATAGTAGCCTTCTTTTTGGCGAAATTTGCACCTTGGTAAAAGACAAGGTTAGAGTCGACGATCCCGCAATGAAGTGCATTGAACTTGAGCACATAGAATCAAATGCGCATAAAGTCACTGGATTCACGAGCACCAATGAAACCAAAAGTCAAAAAACAAAGTTCGAAAAAGATGACGTTCTTTTCGGCAAGTGCAGACCATACTTAAGAAAGTCATGGTTGGCCACGTTTGACGCGGCATGCTCGACAGAAATATGGGCTTTAAGAGCAAACCCTAGATGGATTGCTCCAGAATTCTTACATTTTATCATTCAAAGTGAACGGTTCAGCCAGCACGCAAACATCACATCGGGAACGAAAATGCCAAGGGCAGACTGGAAACATGTGAAAGAATTTCCGGTCACAGTTCCCTCATTGGAAGAACAGCGCCGAATTGCCGGCATCCTGTCCACATGGGAAAAAGCCATTAATGCGTACGACCGGCTTATTGCTTTGAAAGAAAAGCAAAGAGCCGGCATAATATCTATGCTTATAGATGGAGACGCAGTGACAGGTGAAATTCGAAGCTTTGGCGACCTAGTTATGCAACACAAAGAGAAGACAACAGAGAATAACCAGTACCCAGTGCTGACATCTTCGCGTAACGGAATTATGCTGCAAAGCGATTACTATTCCAATGGAAACGTGGCAAGCAAGGACAACACAGGCTACAACGTTGTCCCACGAGGTTTCTTTACTTACAGACACATGTCTGACGATCTGGTTTTCAAATTCAACATCAACAACATCTGTGACAAGGGTATCGTGAGCACTTTATATCCTGTTTTTTCAGCTAAGGAAGGTGTTGTAAATAGTCATTGGCTGAAACTTATTTTAAACCATGGTCAAGACTTCATGAGATATTCTGCCGCGCAAAAGCAAGGGGGCAGCCGGACATACATGTATTTCAAATCTCTATCTAAATTAAAGATTCGCGTTCCCGGTATCAGTTATCAGAATAGGGTGTCGGATCTGATTTCCGTTTGGGATGGCGAAATTAAAGCTCTCGAAAAAAAACGAGATTTACTCAAAAAGCAAAAGCAGGGTCTCATGCAGCAACTTCTTGCATAGCGAAACACTGGACATGAGGGCGGAAAGTGAAACGCCGCCCTTGTTTCGTTAGATTTGTGATAATATGTTGAACAACCAGAATCAAAAGGATTGACGCAATGGCGCAAAGTGAACTCGAAATGGAAAAACAGTTGGTAGAGCAATTAGCTAATTCTGGGTATGAGGTTTTAGAAGCCACCAACGAATCATCCATTGTGGAGAACTTTCGCCAGCAGCTTGGTTACCATAACCGCAAAGAGCTGGACAACAACCCGCTGAGCAACGACGAATTCGAACAGGTACTGGCGCAATTGCGTAAAGGCACCATTTTCGACAAGTCGATGCGCTTACGTCAGCGCGTGATGGTTAACCGTTTCGACGGCACCGTGGTCAATCTTGAGTTGTTCAATTCACGCCACTGGTGTCAAAACCACTTCCAGGTAACCCGGCAGATCACCAACAACGGTGACACGTCGAACACCCGTTACGATGTCACTATTCTGATCAACGGCCTGCCGTTAATCCAAATAGAGCTTAAGCGCCGCGGATTGGATTTAAAGTCTGCGTTTGACCAGATTGTCCGGTACCGAAAAACATCATACGGTCAGAACGCCGGGCTGTTTGACTACATACAGCTTTATGTGATCAGCAATGGTGTCAACACGCGTTACTTCTCGACCAACAACAAGCTGAATTATCAGTTTACGTTTCCGTGGACTGACGAAGACAACAAGCCTCTCAATCGCCTGTCTGATTTCGCCGATACGTTTTTGGAAAAGTGCCACGTCTCCAAGATGATTGCCCGGTACATTGTGCACCATCAAAGTCGCAAAACCGTTCTGGTACTACGCCCTTATCAGTACTATGCCGTGGAAGCCATGATTAATCGTGTTGAGATTGGCCGGGGTGACGGCTACATCTGGCACACTACAGGCTCTGGGAAGACACTGACATCGTTTAAGGCGAGCCAAATCATCAGTGGCATGAAAGAAGTCGACAAGGTGCTGTTTGTGGTGGACCGCCGCGATCTGGATTACCAGACTGCGCAGGAATTCAATGCATTCAGTGAAGGCAGCGTGGATTCCACTGATAATACCCGTAAACTGGTGGAGCAGCTTAACGACCCGGGGTGCAAGTTGATTGTCACCACCATCCAGAAGCTCAATACCGCCATCAGCCAGCGCCGGTACCAACCGGTACTTAAAGCGTTGCGCGACGAACGTGTGGTGTTCAACTTTGATGAGTGTCATCGCAGTCAGTTCGGTGACACACACCAGCGCATCTGTGATTTCTTCAATCAACGTCAGATGTTCGGGTTTACCGGTACGCCGATTTTTGAAGAAAACGCCATCAAGACACGCGTGGGCACCAAAACCACGAATCACTTATTCGGGGCCTGTCTGCATAAGTACATCATTACCGATGCCATCAAAGACGGTAACGTCCTGCGCTTCTCGGTTGATTACCGCAAAGTCAGGGCAACATACACCGGTTCGGATGTGGAAGCGAAAAACGAGAAGCTGCTTAACGACAAACATTATCTGACCTCTGAAAAGCGAATTCAGCAGGTGGTTAACGACATCCTTGCTGTGCATGACAATAAGACGCACGACAGGGTCTACACAGCCATGATGTGCGTCAATTCCGTCGATGAGTTAATGACATACTACCGGCTCATCAAGTCCTCTCAGGAAGGCGTAGAGCGCCCATTACGCATTGCCACCATCTTCAGTTGCAACGGTAATGACAGCAAAGAATTTGACGGGGTGTCTGAAACGGATGAGCTTGAGGTAAAAGCCGGCGCGGATGACTCCCGCATGAACTTCCTGCGGGATTGCGTCAAAGATTACAACCTTGATCATGGTACCTCTTACGATGTGCGTGACAGCCAGGACTTTTACCGATACTATCAGGACATATCCAAACGTGTACGCAAACAGGACATCGACATCCTGCTGGTGGTCAACATGTTCCTGACAGGGTTCGACAGCCCGACCTTAAATACGCTTTATGTTGACAAAAATTTGCGGCACCAGGGGCTGATCCAGGCTTACTCGCGCACCAACCGGGTATTTGACATCAGAAAGTCCCATGGCAACATCGTATGTTACCGGGATCTCAAAGAGGCCACAGATGAAGCCTTGATGCTGTTCGCCAACCGTTATTCAAAAGGCGGTGATTTGGGGACTGTGACCAGTGTGGTAATCATGAGCCCGTACCCTGATCTCAAAAAACAGTTTAACGAAAAAATCACGCAACTGAAGACGCAGACACCTACACCTGATGCTGTCGATGATTTGGTGCGTGAAGAAGAACAATTCCATTTCATGCAAACGTTCCGCGATGTCATTCGCATGAAGAACGCATTGAAAACCTTCCCGGATTACGACGACGATCTTCAGGCCGGGAAACTGGAAATTGACGAACAGGACCTGGCCGACTTCGAGAGCAAGTACCGGGACAAGTTCGAAGATATTCAGCGCGCTGAAAAAGAAGAGCGCAAGAGAAAAGCCAAAGAGCGCGAGGAAGAAATCAAAAAGCTTCGTGAAGAAGGCAAGATGACCGAGGCTGAAGAAAAAGAACGCGAGCACGAGCTTGAAATTGCAGCACAGATGAAATCCATGCAGTTCGATATCGAGCTGCTCGACACTGCTGAAATCAACGTCGAGTACATCCTCAACCTGATCGAGCGGCTGGACGGCGAAGACGACGATGCAGAGTTTATGCGTATCCGGACGATGATACTGGACACGCTGGAGCGAAACTCAAACCTCCGGGACAAAGCCGGCTTGTTTACCGCGTTTATTGACGAAGAAATCAAACCCAACGCCAAACTGTTCAAAAAAGACGAGCTGGGTGATATCCACACACGTTTCGAGCAATTCGCGGACAGGAAGCGTCAGGGTGAAATTGATGCGCTGGCAAAGGAGTACGGGCTCGATGTCGCCATTGTTAAGCAGATGGTAGATGACTACCTTTACAGTGGCAAGGAGCCCACAAAAGGGGACTTGATGAACTTACTTAAGGGCTCCTTCTCTAAGCCAATAGATAGGCATCGTGCAAGCACGTCGATTATCTCATCAATTAACAGCTTTATTTAAAAGGCCATTATGATGTTTGAACCACTTTCTGTAGTAAAAAACGTAAATGCTTTGGCGTAAGCGACCATGTCTGGATTATCAACATTCGCAACGTGGGAACAAACGTGCAAGCGTATTGCCAATACAATCTTTTTGTTTTATCATGGTTTTAAGGGTGTACTCGCATCCTGATCTGGGCCACATGACAAAGCCAACGAGTTAACACCCACCACGACCTGAAACCATGGCGCGGTATTGAGAGTGGCACTTGATACGATTCTATGCCAAAAGGATTTCAGTATGCCTGTATTATCCCCAGTTACCATTGCCAAAGCGCAATTACCCCTGTTCAAACAAGAAGCCAATTTATGCTGTGAGCTAATTTCAAAATTTACACACAGTAAACAGCTCAGAGGGAACAAAGCTCTCAATCTGTATTCAAGGCTGTGCGGTTACGTGTCGTACCAAGCGTTAAAGGTTAAATCTTCTGGCTTCGACGCTGCCGAGAACAAACCGATTGGCTGTATAACCCAAGAACGGTTCCCCTTTATGATTGGCGTTTTAATGAGAGAGCCACAATTCGTAAGCGAGACGGTGGCAGAGAAAGTGTTGATAAACATGCAATTAAGGATAGTACTTCCTGACGCCCCTACGGCGCATCCAGAAGACTTGGCTGTACTGAATCACTTGACGGCTGATGCCACCAAAGAGAGCATTGACCTCGTTGCTCAAGAGCACGTCGCGGCGGCAGAACGCAAGACTTCAGCATGCGGGCGCGAAGACGGCGAAACCACCTACCCATTCAATATAGAGCCGTCGACAAGAAAGCAATTAAAAACGCTCTCCAAACACAACAAAGGCTTGGTTGTGTTTGTTTCGCCTGTTGGAAAAGGCAAGCGCAATGTCATGGCCGCATGGCTAAAATCGGATGTTTTACTCGTCAATCGAGATGTTGTGGTTATCAATGAAATCAGAAATGACGATGATTTCTCAGCGGCGATGAAGTGCGCAGAAACCAAGTTAGCAGTAGCCACTTTCACACCGCCAAAAGATGAACGTGGATTTGACCCTTTCAGGGAGGTGTCTGAGAAAAACCACGGGCTTTTTACGATTACTCGGGTTGAGATTGAAAACCATTGTCCCGTGTCATTAAAGTTTCATCAGCAAACAAGTTACGGCGCACCCTTGATTTTCGATGACACGGTAGCAAACAGCGCAACCTCTTTTCCTTGTGAGATCATTTATGATGAAAATTTTGATCCGGAGGGGTGCCGGCGACTCGAAAAAGCGGCTGAGAAATGCAGAAGTATTGGAATTGAAAGGTGACAATGCTGGAGTTCGTGACGACTGGCCGACGGTGGCGTCGCGTTGAAAGCGCAGGTTGAACTGGCTTACAACTTATTTCAGGCTTGCGACGACCCGCGTTTTATTGTTAACGCCAACCGGCATTAACGGTTAGTTAGCACGGCGATAGCGAGTCTTAACCCTCCCAAAATAACAACTTTTAATAACCATCCTGAGATATATTGTCTGGATAAACATTGTACTTTGTGATAATGTGATTTTCACAAAATTGTTTTGTTTTATTTTTATATCAACCCTAGACACTAAGCAAGGAGATCTCTGTGGGACTAAAGTCCAATGGACTGATACTTGTATCAGCATTCTACATCGTAAGTTGCAATGCAGAATTGAAAGAAACCTTTCCGACACCTAAGGACGTTCAGTTCCTTAGGAGTCAGTGCATTTCAAACGTGGAAATCCCAAGCAGAGTTTCTCAAACCTTGGTGGTCAGTGTAGACACAATTCATGAAAAAGGTGGCTCATGCACTGCCACTTGGTTTGAGGACGGAAATGAGGGGAAACTTAAAATTGAATCAACATTTGAAGTGCTGATTACGGCGTGGAAATAGAAACGAACATCCGGGCAGCTGAACTGGCTTACAACTTATTTCAGGCTTGCGACGACCCGCGTTTCATTGTTAACGCCAACCGGCATTAACGGGTAAGTGGCACGGCGATATCGAGTCGCAACCCTCCTAAAATGATATATTCTAATATCCCTCCTAAATAAGTTTTCTGAAACAAAAAACTCATTAAAAGTCACATCCGACGCTGGACCAGTGTTTTTTTTGAAAGTTAAATTCAATACCCTTTCACTCTGTCGGAACAAGATTGTTACAGAACACCAGGCAACCACCCGCATCATGACAGGAAATGACTTAACAAAAATGTTGTAATCTACCCTTTTTTTGTTAAAGTATAAAAATCAACTTTACACGAGAGAGTTAATTTATGCCAATGCTAAACAAATTACTTACCCCCCTTTTTATCCTAATTGCTTTTTCAACTTCGGCGCAAGCTGATATTGTTAAAAACACGTGTCAGTTTAGCGTTGAATATAGCAAGATTACATTCCAACATCCGGATGGATGCGCAACCAAATTGATTGAAAAAATAAACGTCGACGATAGCTCTTTCTTTGAGGATGTAAATGTAAACAAAGAGTATGTGCTTCAGCATCACAGTCTTGCTCAGCCAGAAGTATGCGGCTCTGACTTTAAGCAGATTCAACTCATACAATTTCGAATCGTCTCTCAAATTCATCGCAACTATAGAAAAGGCACAGACAACGCTCTTTATGAAACCATACGCTATTGTGCTTATGAGCCGTCATAAAAAAGATAATTTTTAGCCGGGGCTCCCCGCGTTTCATTGTTAACGCCAACCGACATTAACGGATAGATGGCACGATGATGACGAATTATAACTATCAATCTTTATCAACGCCGTTTCATTAACGCTACCAGTGACGGCGTTGGCACACTGGGTTTCTTCATGGCTTTGGCTAACCTGGCCACCGCCATATCATCCAACTTTGTTACGCTCTTCTTCATCACATCACTCGCTTACTCATGGGGACTTGCTTGGCCACTTCCGGGTGGAGACGTTCCACTTCGATAATCTTGGCACCATCAATACCAAAGTGATCAAGTGGCGTTTTACCGTTCGCGAAAAGACGATCAACGACGTCTTTTACTTTTTGCCTGTCAACAACCATCTTTCTGCTCTCCATTGTCATTACATTTCAATTTGGCGCGGGTGGTCAGATTCGAACTGACAAGGCCCACTACAGGCCACGGTTTTGGAGACCGCTGCGCTCGCCAATGCGCACCCACTTTAACTGGAGCACGATGCCGGATTTGAACCGACGATGGGTTTCCCCGGCGGATTTGCAATCCGCTGCATTACCTCTCTGCCAATCGTGCGTATAACTGGTGGACCGAGGCAGATTTGAACTGCCGACACCAGGATTTTCAATCCCGTGCTCTACCAACTGAGCTACCGGTCCGTAATATGGTGGAGGGAGACAGAGTCGAACTGCCACAGCCAGAGACGGGTGGTTTACAGCCACCTTGGCTCGCCAATGCCAGTCCCTCCAAAAATCGCATCACACTCTCTGGCAGTGAACGCCACTTGTGTTTGGAACATGGTGCCGGATTCGAACCGGCGTGGGATTTCTCCAGTGGATTTGCAATCCACCGCTTTCGACCACTCAGCCAACCATGTATAAAACCGTTCTGTCGCACTCTCTGGCGGCGACACGCCATGCACTTGGCGGGGGAGTAGGGAGTCGAACCCTCAAGCCTCTCGGCACGGATTTGGAATCCGCTTTGCTCGCCAATGCGCTCCCCCATATTGTAAACTGGTGCCGCCCGGTGGTATCGAACCTCCCCTCTCGACATTTTCAGTGTCGCGCTAATCCATCTCAGCTAGAGCGGCAAAATTGGTGGATGCAGAAGGACTTGAACCTCCAAGGCCACAAGGGCTCCGACTTTACAGGCCGGGACGCTACCAATTACGTTACTATGCATCCAGTTAACTGGTGGATAAGGCAGGATTCGAACCTGCGAAGGCTGAGCCGGCAGATTTACAGTCTGCTCACGTTGACCGCTTGTATACTTATCCAAATTTTTTCCAACACAAACAAAAACACCCGGTATTAACCGGGTGTTTGTAGAGACGTACCTGAGCCTTTCTAGCGCATCGACGTTCCTCACCCGGGACTTTTCCCAGGTAAGGAAAAGTCGTCAGCTGTTGCTAAAACAATACCAATAAAAAGTGTTAAAAGTGTTCATGTTCGTCTCGCTTAAATTCTGTTTCGTTTCGGCTTGTTTGCCGTTGATGTATGTATAGTAACACGAAAAAACGCAGTGTCATTAAAAACACATTTCCAAAATGGAAAGTCCAGTCTTTTCAACATTAACTTTTCGCTTGCAGACAGCGTCACACCTGGCTTTCGCGTGATATTTAAAAATGTTGAACAATATAAAAACACAATGTGCCAAGCAGGTTTGCCGGCTGTGCAAACAGCCTTCTTTATCAGCAGCCGCCGTCTCCACCGCCACCACAGCTCCCGCCGGCACTAACGCCACCTTCCCCGTCAACACTGCCGCTGCCTTTTGAGTTAAAAAACGAAAGATAACGCTCCGGGATCAGGCACCACAACAGAGGGAGGATAATTGAGGCATACACGATTGCCCAGAAGCCATTGTTCGCGTAGCTTAAAAAATCCATAACTTGCATGATAATATCGGGAGTATTGTTCATTTCACAGTCCTTTGTAATACATTTTGTTGTTCATCCTCATAATATCACATCAATCGGACATTTGCGCCATTCACTGGACGCCGGTGGCAACAAAACGAAAGGCGGCAAAACAATTAATCGCAACCACCGCCACCATCACCTCCATCACCGCCATTACCGCCCAAAAAGAAAGAACCACCTGAACTGCCACCACCACTGTAAAGCGCTGAGAACAGCTTCATGACCATGCAAAACACAACAAAAGCACCGACAGCCATGGCTATCAAGGCGGCGTCTTCTGAGCCGAACAACCCCACCAGATAAATGTACAAATCGTTCACAACAACCTCTCAGCCTTCCGGCAGCATTAACGCCTTAGTTTGGGGCGTTCAAAATCAAAATCATAGTCAATCACTTTCGCCGCGACGCCACCCCCATAATCAGGGAAAAGGCTGTGCATCAGGGCGGCCACGCGTTCGGGGTCGTTCATACGCAACCCGTCAGGAGCCTCAGACAATGCAGGTACCAGCGATACAACTTCACGTGACGGCTTGATGACACTTGGAGATAAACCCCATCCCTCCATGTTTGTTTTCAGTGCCTGAATTTGCCCTGCCGGATCGTCTTCATCCAGCTCAATCTTAAACAGGTATTGCCCGTTCAAGGGATCCGGCTCCATCTTTATTCCGTCAAAATTGCCATATGCAAATTTCGATGCATTGGGCGCATCAGACTCAACAGCAAATACAATTTCAGCGGCTTTTAAATCATTAGGGTAGACCGTGGAGAGGGCGTAAGGCAGGATGCCTTCCGCATCACTGTAGTATGTGGCCGCGTTGCCGGCTTGTGTCAGTGGAGCCAGGGTGTCGCCGAAACCATTTTCTTTCAGAAACGTGTTGTGTCTACTTCCCTGCAAGTCCATTTTGGGAAATGTTACGCTGTTTTCATGGGACAGCTCAAACGCTTCGCCGGCACGGTGATACAGTGTCGTAGCCAGCACCTCTTTCTCCGGTATATCCATACTTGCCGTAATGCTGCTGCCTGCGCGACGTATCATCTTCGTTATCTCAGGACTTTCAGAGAATGATTTGCTGATATTCGCTGACATCTCGCGCATTTCTTCCCAGCTCATACCGGAGAACGCCGCCTCGTTGTCATTCAGTAGCAGCGCAGTGGCTTTAAGTGGAATATCGGAAACGTGGTGCTCCCGGTTCATGAAAATGTTAACACGCTGATCCCGCTTGGCCCTGTCGTAATTTACGCCGTCATCGTCAACCCGTGAATACATGCGTAAGCGGCCGTCTGCAAAAAGCTTACTATCCAGTTCCCGTGACTCTTTTAAATGCTCACTTGTACGCACACCGACGGTCGCATCCACGAAAGCATTAAATACGTCCGGCGACTCCCCGTTATTCAGCATAGCTTTTTTCACTGCCATCAGTCCGATCAGATCGCTGTTTACTTCCGTAAATACCGCATGCTTAACAATTTCTGTACTGTCACTGTTTTCGATGCTGAAATTTTTCGCGTAAGTATCAGCTTTATCCTGATGGTTAATTTTACCTAAATGCTCAATTTCATGCACACCGGTGAACATTGGCGTATAAGCCATCACCTTATCCCGGTACCCGGGAGGGGCAAAGGCGGCAAATTTATCTTTGACCATATCCACAACGTCAGAGCTGTACATCGCATAATCCACATGATGGACACCTTCGCCCTCAGAAAACGCCCTGAAGGCTTCCACGCGCTCATCCAGGCTGTCAAAGGGGACTTCCAGTTCTGGTGCAACGCTCGCTTGCATAGAACCAATGGCATACTTGCTCTTTACTACGTCAAGCGCCTGCCGGACGTCCTCCATTGCATCGTTACGCTCACTTCGCCGGGGATATCTCTCTTTAAACCAGGAGGCATTCTCAATCTCCGATTTGATAGACTCGAAACTTTCATGTCCACTAACCAGTTTATCCTTGGAGTACACAATTAAGGGCGCAGCCGGATCCGCTGTATCAATCAGTAACCCGCCGGGAAGCCCCATCAGCTGATCGACAGTCAGTGTCTGTTCCGGGGTGCCCGCCAGTGCAAAGGTGGTCATCGGGGACAAGTCTGCCATGGTGCTTTCAATTACCTCAAATTCGGCTCCCGCTGGCGGCAGCTGCGCCTCCAGCGCCTGTGCTGACGTTACTCCCAGTGTGCCGGCCGCAAATGCAGCAATCACAAGCTTATTGTTGATATACTTCATAATAAGGCACACCTTTCTTTATCTTTGGGCGGCAGGGCATTAATATTAACGGCAAGAGCGACCACCCCTTCACGGCCTTCTCCGCGCACCTCAAGACGAAGCAGGGGTGACGATTTCAAAAAGGATACACTTTCACCTTCTTTTATCCGGCATTGGTATTTTGATAAAAGCTTTTCTTTGCACCAGAAACCGATCAGCAACTCGCCGCCTTCTTTCATCATAAAAACGACGCCGTCAGCTTTGGCGTCATCAGGGGAAAACACATTGTGCAGTAACACAGGTGTCTTATCTATCCTGCCAAGCGTAAAATGTTTTACCTTTACATAATCCAAAACAGCATTCCTCATAAATTATTAATGTATCACATTTGCGCTTTTGAGTGGTTATCTCTGTTTTTTGAATTATTAAAATGATAAGATTGCCGTAAATTCAATGCGTGGAATAAAGATGAGAAAGTTCTTATTTGTAACAGGCGTACTGCTTGCGCTCTCCGGGTGTACATCGACGTGCCATAATGAACAGCATGATGGTGTGCCGGCCAATCACAACCCGCCTGAATCCGGCAATGTTGCCGAGATGCCCGCAAAAATGCCTGAGGTTGCCCCGCAGTTTCAAATCATCATGGGATATTCACGCAGTGACATTTACAGGAAAAACATGATGCTCGACGGCGCGCCTGTCACCGCGGCAGTAACAACCATTCCGGTTTACGTTGACATTTCCCCGCAGGCTTTACGCTCCCGGTTTGACCGGAGCACCAGGTACCCGCAAAGGCACATTGGCTGCATGATTTACCAGCTCGACATTATTTCCCCTCGCGGCGTCAGATTCTATAATGTTGCCCGTGAGCCAAGCTGTACGAACATAGAACTCATTAAGGATGACTGGAAGAAAAAGTCACAGGAGTTAATGGTAAAGTGGCAAAATGGCACACCTGAACATATCGAAATCATACAGATGGCGAAAGACGCCATGTCATCACACGGCGTTTCGACGTCCGGGACCTGAAGACAATGTCATCCCCGGCAGGTTTCTGATGGGGATGGCCCTTTTCCCGACCAGTGCATACTCTCCCCGGATCATCTCAAAACGACCTGATATGCCGTTTCTCATTTCCCGGGAGGTTGCGAATGTGATTGCCCTCACCATCTTACTTTCGCTTTGCGGGTACTTCAAATAGTGCGTTGGTTGCCTGTGAATAATATCAATAGGCATATCGGCACCACGGGAAAATTGAGACAGTCTTTCTACCCACTCACTAAAAGGGATGTAAGGTTCTTTTGACGGTATCAGCGAGAGGGATTTCATTGGCTGCGGTGTTATTGCGTACCCTGCTCTGGCCATCTGCTTTAAAACAGCTTTAACTCGCGATTCTTCCGTGTAGGAAGCGACAGGGCGCACCATTTTTGCGCCTTCACGTGCAGCGGAAACAACAATGCATTCCGCTTGTGCGTATGAAAAGTAATACTCCCCGCAATGAGCCAGGTACAGGGTGAATGGTGGCGACAGCGCAGGTGCACTCTTCCCATCTTTGCTTTTTTTTAACAGAAAGCCTGTGCCTGACAAGAGGATGTGCTTACCGATCAGGGCGCTCGCATCACCTACACCTTCAAATACATAATCCACATGTCCATTTTGCGATATCGTCGTCCTGACTTCTGAGATCGTCAATTCTGACATCACAATACTCAACAAGGAAACCGTTCTTTCATTGTAATAAGGTTCGGGCTAAATGACAAACAAATACTTTGCATCCCGCATTTGTGTTGGACTTTAATCATTTTTGTTGTTAAAATATTATTTTTCAACACAGCAATAAAGAGGAAATTATTGTGGCTGTAGAAGTACGATATGTGGTTACACATAAAGGAGAGGAAAAGTTGGTCACCACGGACAAAAAAGAAGCCGACCAGTACGACAAAATGCTGGAAGTTGGCGAAAACCTGGCTGATTACATTAAAGCGAAAGGCATCGTTATTGAAGACAGTGTACTGGAAGAGCTGGGTATCATGTTGTCCTCGAACAAGACCGACGTTCTCGCCCTGCTGAAAGGCAAGACTGTTGAAGACGTCCTCGGCACCGAGACCGACGACGACTAACTTTCGTCATAAGACCAACAAACAAAAAGGCCCTGAAGGGCCTTTTTTACATTGCAAGCCTGGCAGCTTTTGGCGAGTATCGTTGTCCAACGTCCTCGGGCGCTGCATCAAGTGCCGGCGATTTAACTTCACACTTGGCGTGCTCCATGAGTGCATCCAGACCATCAGGGCGGGACAGCACAGATGCGTCAACGTCATCTGACAGCGTCATACCAAATTCTGATAATACGTCGCCACAGCGCTTCACGAGCTGCCCGCCTGATAACGTATCACCATACTCCTGCATGACCACATCAAGCTTACTGATGATGCGCTGATGCTGCTCCATGTGCGCCGGTACATTGTCGATATTTTCCACGTTATAACGCATCTTGTGAAGGATGAATGAAGCCGGCTCAATATGATGCGCTTTACACAGTGCATCGATTTGCCGGATTTCCTGACTAAATGCAGAGCCGTAATAAATTTCGCTGAACAACTCATTATCAGAAACAAGCCTTTCAAAGTTGTATCCTTCCGGCGAATACTGATTAAAGGCGTAGTAAGCAAGGTAAGCGGCATCGCCTGTGAACGGCAGCGTGCAGACTTTATCCCCGTTCTTTTCCGGGTTGTCGTAAACCTCATCAAAAATGTCGTTCATTCTTTCATCGTCAGGCTCTCTCATCTTCGCGGCATTGGTAGGCACATGGCCGTTATTCACCTCTGCAACCCATTCAGACATCAGGCGCTCAACCTTTCTCGCGCCTTCTGTACGAATATTTCGATGACCAAAACACTGCTCAATTTCATACGTCGCCGTGATTTCACCGTTATCATTTTCATCGTACTCAGGCAGCAACTCAATAGTAGCAACCCTTTCGCCCGTCTCGGCGTGCCGGGCAGACATGATCACGGAATCGCCGTTCATACAGGCATTCATATAAGAAAAGGCGCAATGGTCCATCTCCGACCCTTCCAGCAGCAGATCCAGACGATTATCAATGGTGTCGATGATGTAATCACCCAGACGCAACGGTGAATCTGTCAGTTTTTGCCATGTGATGTTGTGCGACGTATTCCGGTTTGCCTCACGAATAATTTTGCCGTGGTATTTGTGCAATTCGTTATTGAGGTGAGCAATCTCTTTGAAATTATCACTGGATTTTTTTATGTCCATCACGGCATTGTGACCACCGGGAATATGAAGGCGACCCATGTATTGCGAAGGCAGTTCATCATTTTCCATTGTTACATATTCTTCCAGGTCTTCATCCCACACCTGTTCCGGCTCTTCCATTTGCGCTTCTTCATCCAGATGTTTAAAGATCGCCGTTTCAATCTCTTCGCCACGATAATCCAATTCGATGTTTTCGCGGTCAAACATAAAAACGCTGTCTGGCAAGTTCGGGTTTGAGATGAGCACCCGCCGGTTAACCGTATCGATAAATTCCCCCATAAGACGTGAATAATCAGAGAAACTCGCAGACACCTTAAACTGCTCATCAAAACGCTGAACCTTCTCGGACATAGAGGCATCACCTGCCGCCAGCCATGACCACTTGGCGACAAGGAGTTTCATCTTTTGTTTCGCATCCCGCGCCGCTTCCGGAGAAGAGGCATTGTTGATCACCCCCCTCAGGGTGTCCATTTTTACTGCCGTATTTATCAATGTTGGACGCATTGTTTCAAACATACTTGCTACGTTTGCGTAAATGCCGTCGTAGTCAGAGTCGAAGTCCGAACTCATCCCCGTACCCATCAGGCGTTCTTTTTCTTGAATGGTGTACAACACCTTTTCCCTTGCCATATCAAGCAGGTCCCGGGTGTTCAGAATATCCTTACCACCAGGCGTCCATTGCATCCACTCTTTAGGTAAGCATGCCATGGCAAAACAGCTTTTAATGTTACCTGTGTGATCCACCATTTTCCTCAGAGGGTGACGTTCCTCAACACCTCTGTTAGGATGAAAACCCATGGATTTCGTTTGTTCACCCATTATCGATAGAGCCCGCGCGAACTGTTTTTTGCTCATGTTTGGGAAACCAAAATTGGAAACAATAAGGCGCGCCGGGAACTGACCTTCATCAATACTTTTTATTATTTCCTGATCCGTTGTTCCGCCATGCTTATGACTGATCAACGTGGATAACAGCCCCGCCATATCTTTCGGTTTCACCCTGTCCTGATCAATACTGCCAAACATCAGGTGCTGTAACTGTTCAATAAACTGATAGCGAAATTTCCTGTTAGCTTCCGTCACACCGTCACTAATAAAATTCCGTATGGGGCCAATCATCAACCGTTCCATTTCCGGTTTAACGTTGGGCACCAACCCATCTACACGGGCAGACACCCGGCGTTTAACCTCATCAACAACGTGTCGCTCCCCCATTTCCACAACGTTTACAATGGCGTCTTTAAGTTCTTTCGGTGCAACTGAAAAATACTGATCAGTTAGCAATCCCAAGATAAGATTCCTGTCTTGACTGCCATGAAGACTGTTTACACTGATGGAGGCCGGCACCACGTTCTCGCCGTCACCCTGAACGATAGCGTTGAGTGTATCTTTCAACCGGATACGATTTGCTGACATGTCATCAGGATTTTTGGCCAGGTCACCAATCGGTGATTCAAAGGTGTCGTCATCCAATAAGCTGGTATATTGATACACTTGCTGATTTAACTTCCGGTGTACATCCTGTCCATCCGCCCCATAGCGATACCCACCAATCTGATATTCCAGATCAAGTTGAATGTTGTTAATATTGAAGTTGGGCTTTTGGAGTAAATGACGAAGCCTTGGGTCATCAGCACTCAGTGATAGCACCTTCTGCTCATCCAACCTTGAAAAATGACTGTGATGCATGCCTTCTTTGAGAAGTTCCCGATAATACTGCCCGCGCTCACTGAGATGGTGCAGGACAACCTGCCCGGAAGTGCTGACACGGTAAGGGGACTCCCCCTCTGCTGCGTCACTAACCGGGGTGATATTTACTGTGTCTGGCCGGTAAGCAAGCCACACGTCAGCGCCGCTAATACTTAAACGCCGTGACTCCCCTTTGACATGAGAAAAAATATCGATGAGTAACGCGCCAATCTCACGTTCATTATCAATCAAACGTTTTCCGAAACGCTCTTTTTCGTCACTCACATCGTTAATTATCTTTGTCAGCACGTTGACGTAATGACCATCAACAGACTCAGGTACCGAAGCAGGCATGGCTATTCCTTCATTTTACATACACCTTGATAGTATCATGAAGCCTGGCAAGAGGATGCTCATCGATATCTCACAAAACACTTTTTACTTACCTCGACAAGCGCGCTGCATCAGGAGCTATGTCCGGCCCGTTATCTTGCTCTGGTGTGATATGCGGCTTTTCTGCCACAGGCAACGCTCTGGCATGTTCCATCAGTGCATCCAGAGCATCAGGACGTAACAGTATCGATTTCTCAATATCGCCACTTAAGACCAAACCATGCCCTGATATCACATCTCCGCACATTTTCAGCAGTTGCTCACCGGAAAGCGTGTCGCCGTACTCCTGCATCACACTTTCCAGCTCGTTGATGATGACCTGATGTTGACGCATGTGCGCCGGCACATCTTTAATTTCACCCACATTGTAACGTAGCTTATGAAGCACAAATGACATGGGTTCGATATGAAAATCACGGCACAAATCATCGATTTGTTTTATTTCATTGCGAAACCCTGATTCGTAGTATATGTCGCTGAACATATCATTCTTATCAGCAAGCGCATCGAAACTGTACCCTTCAGGTGAATACTGGTTAAAGGCATAGTAGGCAAGATACGCTCCGTCTCCGCTAAAGGGGATGGAGCAGACCAGGTCGCCCTCAGTTTCAGGAAACAGGCTCACGTCATCCAGCAATTCTTCGTTTTGTTCGTCGCTGCCCTCTTTCAACTTTGCTGCGTTGGTTGGTATATCTCCATTGTTCACCGCATCGACCCAATCATTAATCAGCGCTTCCACTTTCGACACTTCGTCGGTTTTCATGTTATGAATACCGAAACACTGCTGCACTTCGTACGTTGCTGTCACATTGCCATTTTCGTCTTCTTCGTATTCCGGCACCAGTTCTATGGTGGCTACCCGATCACCGGTGGACGCATCTCTTGCCGACATAATAACTGACTCACCCGCCATACAAGCCCCCATGTATGAAAAGGCGCAGTGGTCCATCTCTGTCCCTTCAAGCAACAAGTCAAGCCGGCTGTTGACCGTATCGATAACATAGTTACCCAGACGCAGTGGTGCATCCGTCAATTTTGACCAGGAAAGATCGTGTGCGGTATTCCGGTTTGCCTCCCTGACAATCCTGCCATGGTATTTGTGCAGCTCATTGTTAAGGTTTGCCAGCTCCTTGAAATTATCACATTGTGTCCTGATCTCTCTCGCCGCGTCTCTTTGGTTGGGCACAACAAGGGGCCCCATGCTCAACGAAGGGGGAGTCGTTGTATCCTTCGTAATATATACCTCAAGATCAGGATCCCAGATTTCCTCCGGCTCCTGACGCTCCGCTTTTCCGTCGATATACTCTTTATATTTCGAGTCAATAATGCCGGTAAGCAAATTTATCTCGTAATAGTCGCGGTTAAATGTCAACACCCTTTCCGGCAAGTTACTGTTTGACGTTACCACTCTGCGATTGATGGTCTCGATAAACTCCCCCATCAGACGTTCATAATCATCATAACTGGCCGACACCCTGAACTGCTCATCAAACCGCGCCATCTTTTCCGTCATGGGTGTATCGCTTTTTGCCAGCCAGGACCACTTTGACGCAACCTGCTTCATTTTTCTTTTCGCAAGGCGGGTCTCATCGGGGGATGAGGCATCTTGAATTTCGCCTTTTATCAAATCCAGGTGTTCCGCCGTTTTCACCAAAGACGGTTTCATCTTTTCAAAAATATCACCCACAATATCGTAGGCAGCGATATGACCAGCATGTGGCATCGTCGATTCGCCGCTATTTCTCATTCTCTCTTCTTCGGCACGGAAAACCTGCTCTTTTTCGGCGGCAATGTCATATAAGTCCCGCGCGTTCAATATGTCTTTGCCATCAGGAGACCACTGAAACCACTCTTTTGGCAAGCAGGCCAGAGCAAAGGCGTCGTGAAGTTCGTTTTTATAACCCAACATCTTACGAAAAGGGTGATTCGGTCTGCTTCTCCCTGAGCCGTTCATCCCATGGTATTGTTCGCCCATAATTGACAGCGCTCTGGCGAATTGCTTTTTGCTCATATTCGGAAAGCCGAAATTGGACACAATGCGGTGAGCGGGAAATTTCCCGGAGTCAATGTCTGCTATCACTTCAGGATCCGTGATGTGCCCATCTTTTATGCTAATCAACTCATTCAGCGTGGTGACGACAACGTCTTTGCTGAACCGCTCCATATCAACATTACCAAACATCATGTTTTGCAACTGCTCAACAAACTGGTACCGGAATTTCCTGCTGGACTCTGTTTCGCCGGCACTGACAAAATTCTTCACGGGCTCCGCGGTCATCAGACGCGCCATTTCAGGCGTCACATGCGGCACAAGACCTTCAATGCGTGATTTTATGCGACGCCCAACCTCAGCTTTAACTTCGTTGTTTCCGGCCTCTACCGCGTTCCTGATGACAGTTTTAAAATATTCCGGCGTACTGGCGTAATGCTGGTCTGCCAGCATACCAAAAACCCGGCTTCTATCTTTCGAGCCATGAAGACTGCGAATGTGAAACCTTGCTTTTATATTGCCCGGGTTATCACCTGTCACAAAAGCTTTCACTGCGGTATACATGTCCCCTGCGCTTTTTGTCACATCACGGACATTCATATCATTGGCATCAACCGGCGAGACAAATGTTTCATCGCCGAATATCGGGCTGCCAAAATAAACTTTATTTATTTCCTCATAAGCTTCGTCATACACAGCGGTTCCCGGCTCGTACCCCTGAGGGATCTCGGTGCTGGTGTGGATGCTGTTAACTTTGAAATCAGGATTTTGCAGAAGATGCCTGAATTTGTGTTTATGACTAACACGCTGCATCAGCATTCCCTCATCCATCCTGAGGAAATCACTGAGCGACACATCTGAAGGCAGCGTGTCGTGATAATGCTGCCCTTGTTTGTTAAGGTGGTGAACTACAACCTGGCCGTACGTCGACGTTTCGTAATGCTTCTCCCCCTCTTTAGCGCCCTGCACCGGTATAACCACCTCGGTATCCGGGACGAAAGCAAGCCAAACATCGGCACCGTTTATCTCCATGTGCCTGGCTTGCCCGTTCATGCCTGAATACACATCGATAAAAAAGGCCCCCACCTCGCGCTCATTTTCTATCAGACGATTACCAAAGCGCTCTTTATCATCGGATATATCATGGATGATTTGTGCCAGCAATTCGGAGTAATTGTTTTCAATTTTATCAGGCGCTGAAGAAGGCATGATTATTCCTTTTGTTTACATACACCTTGATGGTATCATGCCAGGTAATAATCTGACGCGCGCAGTTTTATTTTGAGAGGAAACAAATAAAACAACAAAAAAGTTTTAAATCGGGGTTGTTTTTTACTTTTTTGATGTTATATTAATTACACGTTCCACGTTTGGTTACCGGTTAGAGCTTATCGACCTCTGACTGTTCGGTTCGAATCCGTGGTGGAACGCCAAATTCACTTTAAAGGACATCCATTATGATGAACTCACGACGATAATTGCGTACGGATTAGACCGCAAAGCGAAAGCTTAAACACCCCTCTTTCTCCGCTTACTGCGGATGATATCTTATCGGCCTACACGAATCCTGCACCTCAGGATCCGGCTGAACACCTCTACTGTTATGCTATTGCCAGACGCGACTTGCGTATGGAGCCAGGTAAATTGTCCGCGCAAACCGGTCATGCCTATGGTGACGTATTGCATGAAGCAAAGCGTTTAGCACCAGAACGCGTTGCTGAATACCAGTCTCACGAAAGACGTGGCAGCAAAGTGTCCCTTTACGCCCGAAACCAGAACCAGTTGCTACGCGCGCTCAATGAAGCCCGTGCCGCAGGTATTCCTGCCGTACCGGTTGTTGACGCCAACCATGTGATCCCCGGCACAGCCTTCGACGGCTCCCCGGTTATCACCGCAATCGGTATCGGCCCCTGCACTAAAGCAGAGATCCGGGACATCACCAAACGGTTTAACTGTGTATAGGGCGCTTCAGCATGACAACCACACCTTCGTTTCCAACGTCGTTGGCCGCGCTGCGCTCGGTTATGCGCAACACCGAACAAACCACAGGACTTTCCGTGCTTTCACACGGTATTCAAGTGGCCCGTTACTTCGAGGACTTAAGGCAGCACGTGCTTTTGGGCAAACCGCTGCGTTATACATGGCGGCTACCGGACTGGGCTATGGACAAGCAATTGTGGGATCTGATTTTACCGCTTCCCACCGTTCGTCGTTACCAGCTTTACCACGATGCGGGGAAGCCTTTCTGCCGGGAGGTCGACGACATGGGTAAGCAACACTTTCCCAACCATGCAGCCGTAACATCGTCACTCTGGCTATCACTCACCGGCGAGCAGGACGTGGCCAGGCTCATGGGTATGGATATGGATATTCACCTGCTCAAAGGGGATGGCGTTCCTGAATTCGCCATACGTCCTGAGGCAGCCACACTGTTACTCACCGGTCTTGCTGAAGTACACGCCAATGCTGCAATGTTTGGCGGTATTGAAAGCACATCATTCAAAATGAAATTTAAACACCTGAAACGCCGGGGCAATGCAATATCCCGACACTTAACACAACCTCAAGGAGAAGTCGCATGACTCTTGTCGCAGAAAAAACTAACGCAACCACCCCTGTTCACAACGTTATCAACAATAAGGAAGAAACTATGTTACCTTTTGACAGCAACATCCTGAGCTTCAAAGATTTCCACCAGGCAATCGTGCACTTTCGCAACTATCATGCTGACAAGGCCAACCGCCCTACGTATGACACGCGCTACGGCACGAAATACCCTGGCAAACTGAAACACATCCATTATGCATTTTACGCCATCTTACGGGGCAAACCCGCGGAGATCACCACGCATGATGAAAACAGCGAGTCGTACATTGATGTGTGTGAAAGCTTTTCCTCCATCCGGGATGGAAGGACGCCTCGCGGGTGTGCATTGCTTGCGGAAGCCTTTGGGCTGAGTGCGGAGCAGATCCGCCATGTTCTCGTCACCAGAAAAAATGAAAAGTAAAAAAAGCCCCGGTTACAGTCGGGGCTTTCTTTTTAAAACATTTCTGACGAAGGGATGCCGAAGTGTTTGGCTATTTTGCGCATTTCACGCAACGCCCTGTGCTTACGGCCAGTTGTCAACAGCGTATACCGCTCGCCTTGATCGCCGACAACATTCAGTTCAAACGTACTTGGCAACTGTTCACCACAGCCCGGATTGCGATTCGGGTTGCCGGCGTTCTTGGGAGCCTGCACGCGAAGATAAGCTTGCACCTGCTCGACATTACCCAGATCCGCCACGTCATCACCTCGACGTGCAAAACCCATGATGCGCTTCGTCACCGTTAAAGCTCCCGCCTTGGTGAGCGTAATGGTGTCATAACTCAATTTCCACCACGCAACAGCCAGTGACAGTGCGAAACCGGTACCGGCAATACCCCGGGCAACCCAGGTTGATTCAGCAGAAAAAACACCCATCGACCAGACAGCTGCAAATGCCAAAATCACAATAAACAGCGAGAAAAACTTTCGGTACCACGGCGGTGTAACAGTAACCGCATCTTTTCTCAGCGCGATTTTGTGCGTACTTCGAATGTGCCAATCTAATGCGGCAGCTCGATAAAGCGGTTGATACGAAAGAAGATCGTTTCTTGGGCGGTGCGCCGGCTCTGGTAGTAGTGTCGCGGCGTTGTTTTTGAAAAGAGGCTCTATTTTACCCGTTCCATACAGCATGCTTATCATCCTTGATTTTTCCTGCGAGAGTGTAATGTACCTAACATCTCTCTCGCTGGCAACAAAAAACCCCGCATCAGCAGGCGGTTTATGTATTAATATCGTTTTTCACTTTATTAATCGCGGTGACCTACAACGACAATTTCCATCCGTTCCGGATAAAAAAGCACTGTAGCAAATTGCATGTCGCTCTGTTCGGCGATGTCACGATTGAGTGATGCTTGGTAAGCTTGCATTTTCGCACCATTTTTAATTAAGGTGCCTATGCAACTATCGTCTGCCGAGTAGCCTTCTTCGGACTTTTGGATGCAAGACAATGGCGTCAACGTGGACTCATCAACCTTGTTGTCTGACGCGAAAGCAGATAAAGAAAGCAGGCTTGTGAGTGTCAATAAAATCTTTTTTTTCATATTTAATCCTATTTTTGTTGTTCTAAAGGGGCGTTGTAACACAAATGTAAAAAAGTGTCTGTATGCTGTACTGTTTTGTCTAAAAAATATACCATTCCTGTTTTGTTAAAACAAGCAAAAAAACAGGTTGATTTAAACAATAATGTTGTTATACAATGGCAACAACAAAGCGGGAATAGCTCAGTTGGTAGAGCACCAGCTTCCCAAGCTGGGGGTCGCGAGTTCGAACCTCGTTTCCCGCTCCAATTTTATTTCTGTTTCCCTGTAGCTCAGCTGGATAGAGCGATCCCCTCCTAAGGGATAGGTCGAAGGTTCGAATCCTTTCAGGGAAGCCACTTTTGCTCGCGTAGCTCAGCTGGATAGAGCGCACCCCTCCGGAGGGTGAGGCCGCAGGTTCGAATCCTGCCGCGAGCGCCATTCCCCAACAAAGCAACCTTCAACACACTGAATAAAACCATCCAGCTTGCAGTCGGCTGCCCTGTTTACCGTATTGTGGCCGGCGTATCGTACCGACCACCACTGTCGATGCCCTACAATGGATAGGCTTCGCCTTTGTTGAAACGAATGATACCTTTAATCGTACGATAAAGGATCCAAATCGACACGCCAATAATGACAAACACACCTACAAAAACGGCGGTGAGAATAAAGCCAACGATATATCCGACCAGTCCCCAAAGGAATATTTTTTTGGCATTCTCAATGTGGCTCTGTATGCGAGCATCGCCACTTTGGTCCGCCACATAAGCCCATACACCCCCGATCAAATAGGTGATACCGACAACAAATGAGGCTAAATACAGAATGTAAATAAAAAGCCCCGTCTTATCTTGAAATTCGCCCTGTGTTGAAGGTGGGCTGGCGTGTTCAGGTTGCTGCACATCATTGTCCATGAGGTTTTCCTTTCGTTGGTTGAGGTCATGTTTTTATCAAAATGATATGACATCTTATCATAAATAAATCAATGATATATTTGAGTTCAAAAATAGTTCTCAATGTTGTCTTTGCGGGTAATTTTTCAGATGACGTAAAAAAGGCGTCCTTATGCGGTCCGATCCCGCCGCACCGCACTCACCCAATAAAAAACGCCGCATTTGCGACGTTTTGTTTTTGTTATTACCGGGTAGTACCGCGTCTTTACGAACTCAACGACGATTTTCCATGGGCCTTTTGAATAAATTCACTCAGCACATCAGGTTCAAATTCATAATCATTTCGCGATACACCTGTGGAGACGAAAGCGTATTTAATGTAAGGGCTGTACTGGTCTATATTATCAACCGTAAGACCACTGGCCACACCCAGGTTGCCCAATGTTGCTTCGGCCATCGCCGCCACTTTGCTTACATCTGCGGCTGACCCTGTGGCCTGACCACTTGTAACCGGGATCATAAACGCATTCATCGACTGGCTGGCGGCAGCAGCAGGATCAGGTTCTTCCTTCTGGTATTTAAACGCAGCGCCGGCGTAAACGCTCATCCCGTGCTCCGCCACCATTTCAGAAATAAATTTCTGCAAGGGTCTGTCCGGTGTTTCGCTGTGTATGCCTGCATTATCCAGCCAAACGTGTTGTATATCAGCCTTCAGACACGCCACAACGGCCGGTTTTGCATCCATAGAGAGCAGATTAACCCCGATCACCTTATCCTTGAACCGATGCTTAAATTCCTGCGCCAGCCTGATGGTTCTTTCATCACCTCCCATTCCATGGTGAATGAAAAACACCCCATCTGCCCCCAGGGACAGCGCGACATTTGCCTGCTCTGTGGCCTGAGTGTGGTTTAAAATGTGAACAACAGGGAACACTTTCATTTTATGTCTCACTTTCTTCGAGTTTTTGTCGGATTTTTTTCAACAACTCACCAGGCGTTTCATCCAAAAACAGCGTTTCATCAGCACCATCACCTGAGTCGAGTAATGTAACCAGCGAATAATACCCTTCACCATCAATGATGACCGCGTGCCCGTTTCGCGTATCCGGAAAGGCTTCATCAAGCGCCCTGCACGCATGTTCGAATGCGTCAGCTTCCAGGTAATTATCATCATGCAAGCCGATGTAAAACTTTGCCACAGCCTCATCACTGGTGCTGATCGTTCCCGAAAACCGGCCGTTTTCATCTTTTTTCGGGGGTTTCTCACGCACGGTCGCATTTGCCGTCAACAGTTCAATCAAAGAGGCTGATTTTACTGCGGCAACATCTTCGTTGTTAAGGTTGGGTGACAGGCCGTTTTGCCACAGCATGACATTCATTAGCTGACCGTGAAGCTTTTCTTCTTTTTCCTGATTTTCCATTACTGCATCCATGTTTATATTCCCGGTCTATATTCGAAGCCGCTTTGTGCCACCGAATCAGAAAACACATCGACCGGTCTTTCTTTGTTGAAAAAATGGTTAACTAATGAACCGGGAAAGCTTTCGATAGTGGTATTGAATGTTTCCACGCTACTGTTGAAGATACTTAAGCTGGCCGCCACGTCATTTTGCAGTTCGCTAAACTCCGTCATCACCTGTGCATACAATGCCGAGCTTTTCAGTTCAGGATACGCCTCAACAGCAACTTTTAACCCTTCTTTCACTTCGACAGACAGCGCCTCAACGGATTTCAATTCTTCCCGCGTTGTGCCTTTTTCGCTCAGGGAACCCACCGCAGTCCTTAATGTTGTAATTTTTTCCAGAAGGCTGGATTCCTGTTCTTTGTAATCGTTAAGAAGCTCTTCAAATTTCGGCAAGACCTGATTCTTTTTTCTTTCATAAACCAGTACGTCAGCCCAGGTTCGCTTTACATTGTTTTTTCGAGACACAATGGTGTTATATGTACTGACGATAAAAATAGCCAGCAATACGACAACCGAAACAAAAATGATTAAACCCATTTTACTCTCCAATAATTAACAGTGTTATTCTGTCATAACGATCATAATTTTACAACGAAAAAGTGTTTATTTGATGTCTTTAAAATTGTTGTCATGCTGCTCCATAAGCTTGTGCGCAAGGTTAAGCAACAAATCAAGACTCACCGGGACGTTTACCGCAGCCACTTCTTTTTTAAACTTCTCAGGCTCATCAAAACCGTAAGTTCGCTTTGCACTACACACGCACCCCTTCCCTATTGACAAGCAGGCACGTCCACTCGAATCAACTTCGAAATTCAGGTTTGGAAAATCCGCCTTAGCCTCAAGCAACGCCTGTATCGTTGTTGGACGAAGAAATCTCGCCAGCGCCTGAGTACTGCTGGCAGACCGGTTAAAGCTTGAGTTGAACAGTTCAGAGCCGGTATCGAACCCTTTATCGTAGGTTTTTCTTGGCGTACTTGACGCAATCAAAATGGAATCAGCAAAAGGAAAGTCAAACTTCAGCCCGTAACGGTAGTGGTGATCGTAGACCGTTCTCGTGTGTACGCTAGTATTACCGTTTTTATCCGTTTTGGTGTACGTTTCTGTCCTTCTTCTTACATAATGAAACGTGTAACCCTGAAAGGAAAAATGGTGAACGCGTCCTGGAAAGTGCCCTTCATACAGCGACGTGATCTCTTTTTTGTCGTTACCCCGGTTGAATTCAAGAAATGACGATGCCCAGGCTTTATGCTGGCGTTCCGGGTTACATGTCACTGGGGTTAGGTCGTTATCAAAAAGCACATCCTTGGCAAAAAGCTTGTCTGCATAAGTATCAGCCTTGGATGCGCGTGATCCCCAAATAAAAAAGGCTGTCCCAGCTACAAAGGCGGCGATTAACGATGCCGGCATGAACAACACGGGGTTGTTGTTGTAGTTGTGAAATGGAAGGTAGATCATCACGACAGCCGTGATCGTAGCCATCGTTGCAATGATGGCAGGCCAAGTATTATCATATTTCAGAGGCTGACCGAAATCACTGACCTTGTTGATCACCTCGATGAGTTCAGCCTCATCTTTTGCAGCCTCGATATCATGTTCAATTTCTTCGAACAGTGCATCAAGTCTTTTATTTATCGACATCTTGTTACCATTTATTGTAATAAATCAATCACAATGGTAACGCAATGTGAATATTTTTACAACAAAAATGTTTACACCAACGTTCCGTAAAACAGCGTTGCTAAAACAGGCTTGTTGCCCCAGCAGGAAAGGAACGGTGAGTTTTCATGCAAGAGCACCGAGAATGTCGTGCTTTCTGACATATGCCGGCGAAGCAGTTCTTCTTTTTCGAAACACAACAATGCAATACCAAGCCGAACGCGCGAAGGTTGTGCACTTCTTACCAATGCCATGACAGAAAGAAGACGGTCCGTGTCGCCTTTTGACATATATTCCTTTCTCAGCTTACTTTGTGCCGGCAGCTGCTCTACCAGGTGCAGGGGCTTTACGTGTTGGGCGCGCATATACCGGATAACGGCAAGTGAGCTGTTTTTCATTGCTTTAACCAGCCAGCTGTCTGCTTCCGGGTGCTCAGCAAGTAGCGCATACTGCCGCTCACTTTCCATTATGGCACCAACGTCATCATTCAGTATGCTCGCCTTTACTCGTTGACATAACTGCTCTGCTTCCATGGACATGCTCATTCCTTGCTACGTTAAAAAACTATTGTATCTTAATTGTTAATAAAAAAACCTCATAACAAAAATTTGAACATACCTACCGTTGTGATATCATCTTGACGTTTTTTATTAATGCACTTTATGGATGAAGTCATGCAATATCGCCCTGAAATAGATGGACTGCGGGCACTGGCCGTTTTACCTGTGTTGTTTTTTCATGCCGGCTTCCCGGGGTTTTCCGGCGGGTTTGTTGGTGTTGATGTCTTTTTTGTGCTTTCCGGCTTCCTTATTACCGGCATATTGCTGCACGAAAACGAACAGCGAAAGTACAGCCTGATAAACTTTTATGAACGGCGCGCACGGAGACTTATCCCCGCATTCTTCTTCGTTCTCCTTGCGTCAACACTCGCAGCACTATTACTTCTTGGGCCTTCAGAGCTCGTCGATTTTGGGAAAAGCCTGTCCGCATCATCTCTGGTGTTTGCTAATTATCATTTTCTGAACACGTTAAACTACTTTTCAACAGCCGCCGAAGAACTTCCACTTCTGCACATCTGGAGCCTTTCCGTTGAAGAGCAGTTCTATGTCGTGTTTCCGGTGCTGCTAGCTCTTTGCTATCAAATATTCCGTTCTTTCAGGCCAAGAACAATGGCTTACCTCATGTGCTGGTCAGCATTCCTGCTTTCTTTTGCTTATATGCATTTGCTCGACACTAAAGGATACAGCAATATTGCCTTTTTCAGCGTCATATCACGTACGTGGGAATTGCTTGCCGGAGGTCTCCTGGCTTTTCATATCCAATCACTACCTAAAACCAGACTGGTGCAAGAAACAGGTTCACTTGCCGGCCTTGTTTTTCTGGTTGCATCGATACTGCTGCTTGATGCATCTTCCGGATGGCCTGACTATAAAACTCTCCTTCCGGTTTTTGCCACGGTTCTTCTGATCGGGTTTACCTCTAAAAAAACTTTTGTCGGACACATTTTAACCCTGCGGGCTGTTCGCTGGATCGGACTGATCTCCTACTCACTCTATCTCTGGCATCAACCTGTTTATGCATTTTTGCGGGTAACCGTAATTGGACATCCTACAGCGACAGCCTTCATCATTGCCACACTGTTAAGTATCGCACTTGCCACGATCACCTATCATTACATAGAAGAGCCTTTCCGAAACAAAAACAAAGTCACGAGAGGGCAATCTTTTTCTTTCGCTATATTAGGACTCTTACTGCTTGCCTCTTGCGGTTATATGATCCAGCAGAAAGATGGGCTGCCGCTACGCTATGCGTCTCTTGAAAAACACATCGACATTCCTGTCCAGACCGACCGGCGCTGCATCCGTAAAGGGAAGGAGTTTGACTTTGATTTTTCTTCGTGCATCCGCAATCCGGAAAGAAACGTGACATGGGCCGTACTGGGGGATAGTCATAGTAACGAGATTGCACTTTCGCTTTCAAAACGAATGCCTACAGAGGGGCTTTTGCAGCTCAGCTTTAGCGGGTGTTCGCCGGCATGGACATTCGACACCTACCTTAAAGGTTGTGGGGAGTTTACTCTACACGCAATGAACAAACTACTGGAAACAGACTCAATCAGACATGTTGTGCTGGCATACCGCCACAGCCTTCACGTCAGAGGTGAGCTCCACGTTAACAGTAACCCGGAATCCCCAAGCTCCCCGGGAACTCTTCCCAAGGACGGAAAAGACGACGACATGACCACAGCCGGACGTTACAATAAAAATTTCATTTCAATGACCCAGGCGCTGACTGCGGCAGGGAAAAAGGTTTACGTCGTCACGCCGTTCCCCGAATTACCGGATGACATAAACAGACTAGCCTTACCTTACTGGGTTTTCTCATCATCACCCAGAGGCGACCTTGACAGGGCAGTAACAAAGGAAGAGTATGACGCGCGGCATCAGTGGTGGTTCTCACTTTCTGATGCGTTACGAAACAACAGCGATGTCCGTATTGTTTCTTCATGGGATGCCGTTTGCGAAGATTTGTACTGCTCAGCCATTACACCGTCTGGTCGTGCGGCCTACTACGACGATGATCACTTGTCGTTCGAAGCCGTCAAACCTATCACATCAAAAGTCATCCGGCTTTCAAGAGAGTAATCGTGATACATTCAAGGTAATATGATTTATCGAGATGACTGCCATGAGTATTAGCGAACGTATACCCGGACACTTTATTGACGTGAGTGGCTACAACAAACAACAACGTGAAGCGCTAATGGATCGGGTTGAGGATCTTGCCATCATGGGTGAAATTGGTGCTGATATCGGCGATACCCCGGTGGCAGTTTACGAAAGCCCTGAAGGTGAATTGATTGGTGCCGGCTGGTCCTCAGAATATAACGGGAAAATAGGTTTTCATCTTGCGGTCCACCCGGAACATGAAGGAATGGGACTTGGCGGAGAAATTGCCAATCGCATGTTAAGTTACACATCAAAACGCCTTGAGGAAGACCCCTCCCTCACCTTCACCGTTTATGTGGTTAACCCCGAAGTCATGGAAATGCTGTTCCGGCGTGGCATGTACGTCTCTCTGGACTGCCGCGATCCGGACATCCCAAGCGACGAATGCGTCGACATGAGCATGGCCCCGTCACACCTCGCCTTTTTTGAATCAGCAATGAAAACCTCTCCTGAAAAGTATTTTGATGCGCTGCAAAAAGGTGCTGATACCGCTGGCGTCCCGCTTGAAAACTGGGCTGAAACCATGGTCAACTGGGGAACCACAAAGTCGATACCTGATGGCACAGCTGACGCAATCCGCGAGACAGTCATGGCGCTCCCGCTACACTCTCTCCATCAGCATTATCTTTGGGAGCAGATCAATGTGAACGGAGGGGAAGGCAGGACGTTTCCCATTGAGCACCCTCGCCCCGATCCGGCATCTGAACTCGAAAACGAGATGATACACATCCCCGACATTGAGCCTGAGCTTGAACGCAGCAGTTTGCGCATGAGATAGATTTTTATTGAGTTCCTATTATCAATATGATAAAGTGGGCGGGAAACTATTTTGTCACAGGGACGCACGCATGCACCAGCCTGAAAACAACATTCCTATTGTGATGGCTTCTATCGCCTCATCCTGCGCTTTATTTTTACTGCTTTTAGTGTTCGCCGGTGGACCAAAAATAATCAGTCTTTCCGATTTGACAGAGAGCGCCGAAGTGCAACTTAAGAAGCGAGTGTCCTCTGTTTCATCTATGGCCGACGATCTTTTCGTTCCGCTGTCAGATTCCACCCGGGAAGAACTGACTGACGGTAGAATGCTCATTCAGGTTGAACAGAAGCGCTATGTTGTTGACGCATCAAACAAGGGTGTTATCGGTGATGACCCTATCCTGCTTTACCAGGGCGACACAAACAGTCTCAAACTGCCGGCTCACCATGTCGTACTTTGCTCTCATGGAGAAAGCAGGGTTTGCTCCCTGGCGCAATCTCTTCGCCCTCAGGACACCATTTAAGGATACCAAAAGATGCCTAATCCGCACCTTGACTACCGGGATTTCCGCGGTGACATAAGAACAGCTAAAGAAAACAATGCGTATGCGTATTATGTCAGCGTGAGCGGGCATGATGATGCTGGCGAAATCCGCACAACGAACGCAGATGAATGTCCGGTCATATTCAGAGGCATGGTAGACGACATTCTTATGAAAAATCCGGAAGCGTTACCACTTTCCACAGAAATGAAGGTTTTCGTCGGGCAATACGCACCCGGCAACGGAAAACCTGTGAAGACAGAGTATGTGCTAGCCGTCGGCGACAACGATGCTTACACCTACTTTGCGGCCTTATTCGGCGATGAAAATCCCTTCAATATCACCGTTGACGCAAGTCGCGGCTTTGCCGGCAAGTTCACCGACAAAGCTGCAAGCCTAGCTCGCCAGCTACTCTCAGAGTAGGGCGAGCTGCTTCTCTCCACTCGTTGCCATACGTCCTCTGGCAATGTGCACCGACTCCGCTACGGATTCAACTTTCTGAACCACAGTCAATGCATTATCGATACTCTCTTTGAGTGAAGACACATAACGCTCTGCAAACTCCTGAGACGGTCTCCAGCTGTTTAATCCGTCATGATCACACAGCTCAGCCGGGATCAGGCTGCGCAAACCCGTTCTTATTTCTTCCCTGTAATCAGCAACCGACACATTGTCCTTGCAAGTAAGGTTCTGCTCCAGGAACGCGCTCACTGGCGACCAGTCATAGTCCACTTGTCTCATCAGGGCTCTCACTCCCGCGATTGCATGCTGACAAGCTTCAACGGCAGCGCAGTACGCTTTAGGATCCGCTGTAAGCAGTGACCACTGATTATTGTTAAGCAGCTTACGCATAAACCCGTCGACATCCGTAATACCTTCAAAAAACCACAGCAGCCAAAAACGGTACATCTTAGACTGTCTGCTGAGCGACACCTCACCCATGTGGAAGTGGCGTTTACTCTCTTCAGCCAGGCGACGGTTAACCATTGTATTGATGGCCGTATCAATAACCGGCGTCAACATCGACAAGTTGGCGCGAAGACTTTCCACCACCGCCGCACCGTAGCGGCCGGCAGCGATTAAGGAAAGTGCCTTTTGGGCCTGTCTTCTTGTTGCTGAACGCTCATTACGCAAGGATGATACAATTTCCGCCTTGTCTTTCCGGTGCTGGTCCATTGTTACAATCCCTGGCGTACGACGGATATCTTCATAGTTTGAGGACTGAAAACGAAACAGCCCCAGCGCATCAAAAATCTGCGTACGTTTCAGTATTTTCTCAAGCTTCGACCAGTACCCTTTTTTTACTGCTATCGGGCCGGATGCCATCATGGCCTCAGCCACATGCGTCCCGCCATAAGCCCTCAAATCCTTGGCCCGATACCCTCTTACATGACGCTTTTTAATCCGCGTGCGTAGAAAGTCATCGTGCTCTGCAATCGCCGCCTGAACACCACCCATAGCCTCCCACTCACGATAAGCCTCACGGTCTATATCAAGGTTTTCCACGGCACCAAAATAATCGTTCTCCTGCTCCGACATATCATTAACACGGATGTATTTTTGCAGGTTACCACTGAAGTCCGGCACCAATACCGACAGGTTGCCGACATGAGCATCGTAAAGCGATGAGGTATTCTGTGGTGAATAAAAAGCAAGACGGGTATTTCGTTTTTCCATCTTGCCATTTTTACCCATCTTACCGACACGTTTAGTGAAATTGATTTTCTTTTTGACTTTTCTCCCGGACGCCTGAAACCCGCCATCAAGCGTCAACTCACGAAGGTGAGGGATGCGACGGCGTAAAGGTAGCGGCTTACAGAACAATGATGAAACCTGCTTCTTTAACGCGGCAAATCTGGCGTCATCATCCTGCGCATCAATTTCACCATCCATACGTTCAACAAGACGCGTGTACAGCGCATCAATCTCATCTTTAACCCCTTGTGACATCAGGGATGCTAATGCGCCAGGCTTAAGCGCTTTGTCGCCCATCTTTGCATTTTTCACCTGCACACCATTACAGCGCACTTTTATTGCTGAAGCCTGACGGGTAACCTCCACATCAAAATGGACGTCCGCTGCGAACACCGCTTCATGTTTTGCAACACGTTCCAGCGTGCAGTTGCGGTCTTCTTCCATTACGTCACTGCTGTCATTCGGGCGTTGCCACAGCGCATAAAGATCATCGGGTGCTTTTGCGAACAATGCAGGATCTTCATTGCGGTACACCGGCACCATCAGTGCATCAGGCAGCGGCTTCGATTTATCGATCATCTTTATCTGGCCAAAACGCGCCTCGTACTCACTGTTAAGCATAGGGTAAGGGATACGCCCTTCACCTTTTACTGTTTGCTCCCAGATGGCCAGTGGGCGATATGGGGCGGCACCAATTCCATCTATTGACCAGCGGTAGCTGAGAAGCAGTGCGTGCTCACGACTGAAGCTGGTGAAAACAGGCTCCTGTGCGCATTCTTTATACATTTCAAGAAACGCTTTTTTTGCTTTCGGCGGGATCATCGTGTCTTCATAAATGTCCCGGTACCCCTCATGTTCCATTTCACGGCCCTGCGCAACCAGCATGGCAAACGCATCCGCTTTGCGTTTTGAGTCAACAGTGAGCTGGGAAGCGAAGCGAACCATCTTTTCCAGATGTTTAGGCTTAAGGACATTTGGCTGAAGGGCGACACGGTTATAACCCGCCGGGTCAAACGCTCGCGCGTGAAAAGCCCGCGCATCCATGTCACAGCTTAGCCGGTACAAAAAGTCACGTACACGCAATGCATCTTCAGCGCCCAGCGCCCGCCATCTTGGATATTGCGTCAACGCCGTCGATGAGTGGTCGGTTGTGGCAACCATTGTACAGTTCCAGCAACCGTAACGGGCCTTCCCATTACATCCTGATCCCTGTTTTGTACTCCCCACCACGACTTCACACACATCATTTGAGCCGTTACCGTAGATTTCCAAAAGCAAAGCAAAGTGTTCAAAAAATGTTGGAACCGGTGCCCGTGTACCATCCAGCATCCGGGTTACCGGACGGCTGCCGGCCAGGCGCAGAAAGTCAAACACATTATCGGTGGACCATTGTTTAATCGGAGCGAATTTGATTAAAGGCGGCGTCTTTTTTCCTCTCCCGGTATTTTTGGAAGATAAAGCATTCACCTTGTCTATTTCCGCGATAAGATCAGACATCTGCTTACTGCGCAGTCCCTGCTTATTCATATTATTGCTTCTACGCACACCCTCGTCGGTACGTGAACCGACAAAGGTGACCACTGTTGTTTCCGCGTAGTGTTGCATACCTTCAATGCTGCGAAATCTTTCCCGCATCGTTCTGACGTAAGATTCAGACGGCTCCACTTTAAGTATAATCGAGCAGTCACCACGGCGTGAGGCATTCGGAACCAGCTTTTGTCCACCGGTGAATTTCACGAAATACTCATCATTTAAACCGGGCGTCACCATGTCGTAATACATGTTAATACCCTGCTCTTTTGCATACGCTTCAATACGGCGCTTTGCAAACGTTGGGTACATTTTCATAGGAATAGATTCGTTCAACGTATCCACCGTTGAAAGAATAAGGGGCCTGTCAGACTCGATTAACCCCTCTGCGATTGCACGGCGGTAAGCTTCAATAACGATAATTTCAACAACGGTTGAGTCTTTACCCTGGCTAACAGGCACATGAGCTATGATCTTCTTCTCGACAAGGAGCGTCTTGATTTCTTCTACGGTGCTTTCGAACGTTCTTATCAATAACTGCTGATATTGGATCTGCTCATCGTCGAGCACACCGAATGTGTCAGGAGTGAATACGTTAACTGTCATAATATTTCTTCTTTGTAAGATTGCCTTCATATTACCATTTGTCATTTTTGTTGTAAACTTTATAGTTGGAAAAATTGAATTATTACAATTTTGTCTTGTAGGTATTGACTTTTTTGTTGTTAAATGTGATGATGGACAAAGAAAAACAACCTGAGATTTTTTATGACTACGCCTTCAATAAGCACACTAAACCTGCTCGCATACCGCTGCCCTGACGCAGCCAAGTACATGCGATTTGCAGTAAACAGGCTGTCTGAAGACAAAGAGATGGATGGCCTGATCATCGAAACCATCGAACCCTCTGTCGCGCGTGACTTACCTGCCTTTCTGGCACACATGCACAGCGATATTCTTCTCCAGAAAACAGACTCACGCCCGGTCAGCGATGAAGATCTTAACCTGTGGGACGGACGCTTTGATGAAGAAGATTACGAAGGTATTGAGCATATTAGTCGCTATCATTTAATTAAAAAGGTGGGATAATGTTTACCTCTCCCGGCGACAACCCCGCCCACCGCACAATCAACATTGATAATCCTGACACCCTGTTTTTCGCAGGTGACATACACGGACACATCCATCTTTTGAAAGAGGCGATGGACAAAGCCGGCTTCAGACCAGAGTCCGGACATAAAATCATTCTTTGCGGAGATGTTGTTGATGGGCACCGGGGCTCGACGCATGCTGTTGCGTTTTTACATCATGAATATGTTGATTCTGTACTTGGCAATCATGATGTCATGATGCTCAGTGAAGCGCCAAAGTGTGATGAAAAAACTTACCGCATTATTGCTGATTATTTTTCGCACGACAATGCCGTATGGCAGTTGAAAGAGTACATTCGCGGCAACTATCGTTTTGTTATGGAGAAAGACTTCGTTCCGTTACCCCAGATTATTGAGCAGGATCGGGACTTCCTCCGCTGGGTAGCAAACGATGGAGACTGGTATTTCCGGTGCGGTTACGGAGAGGCCAAACTCGCACTGAGGAAACTTCAGGAAGCCAACCTCCCCAACACGATAGAAATCAAAACGCCGGAAGGCAACATCGGTGTGGTTCACGCGGCCGTTCCCAGACTAGACTGGCAAGCCTTAAGATCAAAAAGGGACGTTGCCGACAATGATGACTCACTGTGGGCAAGACGACGACTTATTGCTTACCAGGAGGGTAAAATATCGTCCGATGATTTTCGTGATATCGAAGGGTTGGATGCGCTCGTGCTGGGACACAGTAACGTCAAACCCGGCGAGATCTGTGTCATCAATAACTCTTGGTATCTTGATACAAACACAAAATCAGGCAATATGCCCTGCGTCATCAGGGCAAGCGACATTCTCGCCGGGAAAAAACCGGGATAACTTACTGCACCGCCCGTTCAACGTTTGCTGCACGGGTGTGCCCTTCAGGGATCAGGAATACATCACTGGCCAGTGACACAGATTGATGCCCTTCACACAAATAGCCATGGTTTTTGAACCTGCGCTCTGTCGCGCTGCCACTTAATGACTTACCTACCAGCACACAACCATTATTCAGATAAACAGAAGCGAACTCACCGAAGTATTGGGTTTTGCTTACCTCTGAATCCGGCAAAATAACCTCTGCCTGCGCCTGAGCCATCATCCCTGAAGCCATAAGTACAGCGAACAAAATACGTTTCATAACATCATCCTTTTGAAATCCATTTCAATGCGGAGCACCGGTAACAGCTGTAACAAAATCCGACACTCACAATCAAGAAAAACTGTAAACACTAATCTTTTTACAAACTAACCGTTAAAAATAAGAAGTTTTTCAATTTTTTCCGGCAGGCAAAAATATTGCAACCGTTATGCCATTTGTGAAAACGGACACGCATATATGGACATTTTGATTGCAAACATACTGACAGGTACAGGATCCGCTTTCGCGCTTGTCGCTTACTACTTTATTTCTCACGGAAAAGAAGAGGCAAAAGCGCATCTTTTCTACCTCATCTCATGCATATTTATTATTATTGGTTCTTACATGCTGAACAGCTGGCCGGTTATTTACCTAAACGTTATCTGGGCCATCATGTCTCTGTGGGGGCTAAAGAAGAAATCGCCGGCAACAGAAAGAGCACTGCCTGATTTAAAAAGACCCGGACATGCCATCTGCGGGTTTCTCACCCTCTCCGGTATTGCGCTACTCTTGCATCACTACGATCAGGAAATGGCCGCCAACATAACAACCATCATTTATCTGCTTGCCTATTTCCTGTTTTGCAACAAGATGTTTTCCCGTGAAGGCTATGTCTTTTGGTGCACCGCCGGCTACTGTCTTCTGCTCCCGCACCTCCTGCATACCTATCAGTACGCCGTGCTCGCAAGTGAAACATTGGGGGTAATAATTGGTGTGGCCGGCATCGTAAAAATGCGAAAAACCGGCCTGTCCACCACATAAAAAACCCGCTTTTAAGCGGGCTTTTCCGGTTTCAGATGTTAAGCAATTTGCTTTGCAACCCGCTCCCTTATTTCACGGAGCGTTGTTTGCCTTACAAGTACGCCGTCTTCGAAAACAACCTTCAACTCACCGCCGGCTTCCTGTTCCGGCGTCACATCATTCAGACAAATCAGCTCACCATCATCGTCACGCTCAATGCGCAGCAGGCCCCGGGCTGATTTTTTCTTGCTGTCAGTTTTGGGATCTTTATGGATAGCCACGCGTTCCCCGGCTTTCACCACGCTTGTCGCTTTTACCGCAGACCCATGAGAGTCCCGTGTGACATACTGGTAAGTAAAAGAACCGATCCCCAGTACAACTTTAGAGGCAAACTCCTTGTCCATAAGGCGCTGAAGGATTTGGCGTTGTCTTTTCAGCGTGATAGAGTCACCGTAAATAGCGCCGATATGCTCATCCAGCAACCGGTACCCTTTATCTGTCATGGTACCGCCGAAGATATCCCACAAACACTCAATCAACCCTTTTACCTGGCATGGCATAAGTTGGTAAGGGTCAGCATAGTCACTCCCTTCCACCTCTTCCAGTGCATACAGGTTACCATCAAAGATGTACCCTTCCATGCCCGCATCCAGCGCCGCCTGTCTCGCTTCTTCACGTGAACTGTGGTTACCCGCTTCAAGCATACGATAGCCTGTCAGAATGTGTACCGGATCGCCACTGTCAGGACGAATAACTACCGCACCATCCCGTGCCATTATTTCATCTTTCAACTGAGGCAGATATTCTGTTACCAGCGTCCAGAAATCCCACGTGTCAGAAACAACACTTAAAATACCGGTTGGAGACTGTTCCCGCATCAGGTAGCGGAAGAATTCAATTTCACCTTCCATAATCCATGAGCACGTCACTGAATGCTCAGTGGCATCGACAGAAGCGCCCACCAATTCTTTGTCCACATCGGCACCGTAATACTTCTCGGCAAACAACACTGCCGGGATCGTATCAGTACCCACCAGACCTGAAGCAAGATGGCCAAAACCGCTCATGGCCGCCGCCTGCATACCGAACATACCGCGGAAACTGAAGTCATGCCCCTGAAAGGGTACAAAGTCTTCCGGCAAACCGGTTTTCTTCGCAAACTCACGAAACACCTTCAGATACTCAATCGCTGTTGTCGCACTGGTTTGAATTGGCCAGTTTTCCGTACTGAGGACAGTTTCCAGCGCATTGGTCAGCCATTGGAAACCGTCTTTCGTGTTAACGATAGTCATCGGTGGCACCTGATAAGGCACCAGTGTCCCTTCTTCGAGGGCTTTAATCCGGATTGGCAGATAACCCAGATCGTGCAGTTCTTCGAGGTATGTTACGTCGACCGGGTAACCCAACATGGCGGTCATGATGCGACGGTGTTGTTTTACTGCGAGTTCTTTTGGTAATGCAAAGAACCCCACATTCCATTCTTCAACCAGGTGATTAAGAATGAAATACTGCAACCCCACAAACGCGACTTTGTCGTTATTTTCAATGTTGCTGAGTTTGTTTGAACGAGATGTGTAGTTTGAGTACACACGGGTAACTTCAGGATGATAAGCACGCTGATGGAACTCTTTGTACACGTCTTTTTTCATGGTTGGGGCGATGATAGTCATAATGATTCTCCAGTGGTAACGAGTGGCTTATGCCAGTGATAAAGGTTGAACAGTGAATGTGATGTCTGCCGGTACGTCGTGACGCTGAGGCAAACTGTCGGTGGTGAAAATGTGATTAATCAGGCCGTCGAAAACAGACAGACCTTTTGAGAAAATTCCGTGGGTAACAAACAGGTCAACGTGTGTGGCACCGCCATCGCGAAGCACTTTTGCCAACTCGACGAAGGTGCGACCGCCATCACAAATGTCATCGACGATGACACAGCGTTTACCTTTCACGCTTCCCATCAATGTGGTCTGGGTGATATTTCCGGTTTTCAGGTCACGATGTTTGAAAGCCTGCACTACAGGGGTGCCGCGTTCACAAGCCGACGCCACCATTTCCGCTTTCTTACTGGCTCCGGCGTCAGGTGCGACTATGATTGTATCCCTGCGATACAAATTGCGGCGAAATTTTTTATTACGACGGGCAATGTCGGCCTGAGAGACAATGTTTACATTGTTGATAAGCGCACCTGTCACATCACTGTGCGGATCACAAATGGTAACGCGTTCGCATTGCAAATTATTTATCAACGAGGCCATGACAGCCGCAGACAACGATTGCCCTTCAACGCAAACCCGATCCTGTCTCGCATAAGGAAAGTAAGGAATGATCAGTTCTATTGCCGGCTGGTGAAAGGTTGCTCTTCTGATTGCGTCCACTCCCATTATCATCGCAAGGATGTCATTACTGTTTGTCAGGCTGGCGACCAGCTGGATCCGGTTTGCCCCGCGCAAACTCCCTACCGGCCAGGTAACCTGCACTTCCCCGCCAGGAAAAGTAAACTCTTCCGGTTCGATCCGAATCAGGTTGTTGTGAAGTGTGTGACAGATTGCATACATAATTAAATACTCCATTTTGTATCTGTGGGATACATTTAAAGCGTGTTTGTATCCCTGAGTTACGTTTAATGTATCACAGAATTTTAATGAAGATCCATAGTGCGATCGCTTCGGATCGCAACTTTCTTTTTATACACCTGAATCCTATGGATATATTTTTTATAAAAAATCAAAAATAAACTACAACTCACAACAAAAATGTGATTTAATATGTATCACAGAGCTACAAAATAAAGAGAGCGGTAATGCAAAAACTCACAGCGACAATAGACAATGTTATTTTCACCATTCGTGATAACGAACTTCACGTACTCATGGTCCGCCGGGCAACTTCCCCGTTTGTAGGACAGTGGGCACTGCCTGGCGGCGCTGTTGACACTGATAAAGACGCAGACTCAAAATCTGCCGCATCACGTATTCTTAAACTAAAAACAGGGCTCAACATAAGCTACCTTGAGCAGTTAAAAACGTATATGGGCAATTTCGACCCGCGAGGTTACACCGTGTCAGTTGCGCACTTTGCATTGACCCGTGATGCAGATCTGCTACCTAAAGTGGACTCTGTACATGAAGCAAAGTGGGTACCCGTATCCATGTTGAAAGATTTGCAGATTGCTTTTATCCATGAAGAAATCATCAACGACGCGATTGTCCGGCTGCAACAAAAATCACGTTACTCGCTCATCCCACTTTACTGCTTGCCTCGCAACTTTACCGTGCCTGAACTGTGTCGTGTCCTGTCTGTTATTTTGGGCAGAGAGGTCGCGCGCATGACCGTTCACCGACGCATAGACAAAATGGATGAAATCACAAAGCTTGAAGGCACTAAATCAACCGGGAAATCAGGCCGCAGCGGAACCCTGTACACTGCAAACAAACCCATTGACCAAATCACCTTCGACCGCAACCTTGTCGATTAAGGGGCCATCTGTGAATATCTGTACACCCAAACTGCCTATTGGCGAACTGATCACCATTCATCTTTCGGCACTCAAACCCGACGTCGACTTTCCTGTCGACACTCAATACCTGTCAAGTATTCATGGTGTTGCCCTCGCGGTAAAAGGGGAGGTTCGCCTTCGCGCCGCTAACGTTGATGACCGTATCGTTGTTTCCGAATTCACCTCCCCGTCCGATGATGATGGTGAAGAAGTGTCGCTTGAAGATTTTCTTGGCATGGTAACTGCCAGCCGCAGCACATCTCCGACACAGACGGAGAGACGCCTGTTGAAGGAAGCCGCCGATGATTTCGCAGAAAAAAAGACAGCCCTTTCAGACTCATGGATGAACCCAAGAAAACTTTACGGTAATGAAGCGAAGCGGCTGTGCCTCTTTCTCGGACTGGCTTTACACAACATTCACTTCAAAGACAAAGCGCCGCCTTTACGAGTTCAGAGTGAATACTTGATTTACAGTATTATGGCCAATGCCTTTTCCAATCTGCCTTTATTCAATCGCTATTGGGTAAGACGCAACATTTATGACATCGAAGACGGGTGGGCACTACTTCGTGCATGCGGCAATGCGCTTACACAGCATTACGGACTCGGTGAAGATGACGTCAACCATGGCGTTGTGCGTGACGTTCTTATCGATCTGGATAATACAGTGCTGGATTTCTCCGGAGCAAAAGCGGCACAACATCACCCGGAAAGCAACCCTTTCCCACAAAGCAAAAAAGGGTTTTACCGTGATCTGAAAGCGCTTGAGAATGCTGTTATGGCTATACATGCTATTGAAAACACACCAGGTTACCGCGTCAAATTCTGCACCGCTCCTTCAATGGATATCCGAAATGCATTTTGTCTGACAGAAAAAGCTGAATCCGTCATTGCAACGTTTGGAGAAAAATTCTATCACCGCATGATTTTTACGTTTGATAAAGGAAGTGTAAAAGGCGATTTTCTTATTGATGATCTTGAGCAGGGGCGTGGACAGGAAAACTTCGGGGGAGAGCTGATCGTTTTTGGCTCAAAGGAACACCCGGACTGGCTAAGCATACTTGATCACCTTAAGGTAGATAAAAAATACCGGGTGCCTCTTATTAATACAGAGATGGATGTCATGCCTATCAGTGTGCTATGATCATCATTGCCATGATAAGCAATGGCTTTAAGGAAACCGTATAAACAAGGAATGTTATGCTTCTTATCATTATTTGCGTCGCAATGCTTGGGTTCAGCTTATTCAGCACCGCTGTTTCGTTGTTACCGTTCGCCCATCCGGATCTAACCCAGTCGCCAGTTTCATCCCTTTTGTTGTTGATCTGCGTGACCGCACTAATCTATCTTGGTTTCCGGTTAAACGAAGAACTCAGGGAGCCGAGAATGGTAATTGGAAACCGCGCCATGGTATCCGGATTAACGTTTATTATGAGTGCACAACTGCACACCGTTTACCAGGCACTCACTGGGGGTATGAGCTGGATTATGGGCGGCGTTGCAGCCATGCTGTTTTTACTCCTGGCCTTTCTTATTGCTGCCTATTTCGTCGCTGACTTTGAACAAACCGCCGGACAAAAATAAAATGGAAAAAATGCCTCACCTTATGACGCAATGGCAAGGTCTTCACAGTGAAGTTGCCTCTCTCGATCGCGCTGCCATGCTACCCAAAATAATTGCTGCGGCAACACTACTCTTGCCCATCTTCAGGCCACACGAGGCGCTCTCTGTGGCTTTATTTTTATTCTTCCTGCTTATTTGCGAAGTCCTCATCCGAACTTATCAATCCCGTTCCATGGAGCGACTTGTTGCTATTGAAGAATCCGGGCAAAACAAGCATTTCGAACCTGTGTATTTACATTACCAACAACAGGCACGTTCGCTCTCCGCAATGGTGAATGAATATATCGCCAACATGATAAAGCCAACCGTGATGCCTTACTATGCCGCCATTGGATGCGGCCACATTGCAGTATTGTCTTTGCAGAGCATTTAAACATTGCACTGGTTTAACTTTTATGTTGTAATTAATGCATATGAAAAAAGAGGAAAGAACAATGCAAGGTGGTTTACGTAAAATGGAACCCGTACTGGGCTCCGACAACAAAGTTAGCTATACCCTCCATCTTGATGGTAAGCACGCCGTCGACATGAATAAGCTCATCGGAAAAACCTTGCGCTTTACGTCTGACGGCAGCATCAACTGTGTCCATTGCGGCAGCGAAACACCAAAATCATACAGCCAGGGTCACTGCTTCACCTGCCAGACATCTCTGGCCTCTTGTGACCAGTGCCGCGTGCAGCCTGAAAAATGCCATTATGCTGCCGGCACATGCCGAGAGCCTTCTTGGGGTGAAGAGAACTGCATGACAAAGCATTTTGTTTATATTGCTTACTCATCGGGTTTTAAAGTGGGTATTTGCCGTGGGAAAAACCTGCCTTCACGCTGGCTTGATCAGGGCGCTGTCGTTGCGACCACTATCTTTGAGGTTAGCGAGAGACTGCTTTCCGGTCTCGTTGAAACCGCCTTTAAAGAGCACGTCTCCGACAGAACCAACTGGCGGAAGATGCTACTGGAAGACGAATCTCCCAGTGATGCCGAATTTAACGCCAAAGTAAACTCACTGGTTGACGCGTCAAAAGATGCTATTGATCAGCTTCAACTTCATTATGGTGCTGATGCGATCGTTCGCACACCAGTTAACATCGTCCGTCCGGAGTTCCCCATTAAAGAGCGCCCGTTCGCCAAAGTGAAAAACCCGCACAAGTTTGAAAAAACACCGGTGCTCGAAGGCGTGCTTCATGGAATTAAAGGGCAATACCTGTTCGTTGGCGACACAACGATTAATGTTCGTGCTAATGCCGGGTTTAATGTCAATATTGACGTTATTTAGTCGTAAATTTCATAATGATGCATAACAAAACGGGATTTTTATGCTTGTAAAAAAACGCTTTCTCGCTGAGCTTGCTCATGTAATCAACTATGCAATTGGATACCATGAGTACAATCTCGGCGTATCCCGCATTCAAACTCATTTTTTTGAAAAAGCGGGCAAAAATGTTGGCGACTATATCGACCAGGTTGAACCGTATGATGGCGCACAGCATGAAGCTGCCATCATGGCGCTGCTCGGTGTCACAGAAATCAGTAAGGTTTATGTGATACTAAAAGATAAACCGCAAACGGATGAAGAGATTGATGTCGATGCCGCATGGCTGGCGAATATTATTAACGACGCTATTACCCGCTACAACGAAAAACATTGTTTTTCGATGATGGGCATTGAGCATCATGATGATGTTCGCCAGGCGCTCGGGAAAGAGGAGGGTGATAAACTCATTGAAGAACTTGGCGACTTTTTTATGAGCTCGTTTATCTGCGGCAGCGCAGATCACTCAGTATCCACACTCAAAGAGTGGCTTGCCAAGCGGGGGACGCCTTATACCCCTCCGCCGGCACCATACCTTGAGAAGTACAACGAAAAAATGGAGCCTTTTCGGCAGGCTATTCGAGATTCACTGTAAAATTACGTCTTTACGACAGTGCACCTTGCGCTGTCGTTTACTTTTCACAAAAATGCTGTTACTATTCCATCAGGTTAAGCAAAGTCCACTTGTCAGCCTTTTCCCGGGTGCCGCCCCGTCCTCCCAACCTTAACAGGTCGCACAAAAGGCAAAACATTACGTTTTTTATTATGACAACTTAGCATCAGCAGGTTCGTCTTTATTTGGGAGCTGAGAAACGAGAATTATACCTGTTTGGAGCTAAATGTTATGCTTAATTCACCTCGTGAATATAAATTTCTGCAAGATACACTGAACATCTCAAAACACCTTAAAAACAGCTCCGTTTCCGCATTGCGAGAAGCGACGGCCAAAGCAAACCATTACCACACCGCCAAAGGGTACCGGGCCCATCTGAGAAAGCTTGATGAAAAAGAATCGCGCATTCACATCGAAGGCGATGTTTTGCATTTCGGGTTTTATCTTGAGCTTCCCTCCGAGCTCAGCAAAACCATGTGGATGGATGCGATTTATGACAACCTGGCCGGGTTAAGCCGTATTGTCAGATGGGGTTACACACTCACTGAACTTGAACATACAGAGTGGGACATGGCTGCACTCCATTTTTCCTGTTCCTGCAATATTATCCCGATGGTCACGTCAACCGTTCTCATGGAACTCTTTCAGCACTATGGACAAAGTACCTACGCGACGCATCAGGGTAAAACATTTGCCGGGCTAACAATGGAAGAAGTAGGATTAAAACACCCCTTGCTCTTAAAAGAGCTTTTTCTCGCATCTACGCAAAATGACAGAGCGGAAGCTGAGCGTATTAACATGGGGAAGGAACCCTATGATCACATGCTGGCCGATTACATTTATAATTTTATCTCTCCTGTATATAGGATGGATAGTCATAAGAAAGCCGAGCTCGCGCGTAGCGCATGGAAACAAGCTTTTGGGAGCTCTGTGACGCCTGATCAAGCTTATCCAACCATACCTCATGGCTCACCCATTGAGCCAACAAAATCCTTTGTGCGCGACGCATCGAAAGCCCGCTCTTTACTCTTTGATGGACCAGAGTTCTCAAAAACGCGCGCCGCCGTTTCTTTCACGAATGATGTCAGATTAGTCCCTACTGGCCTGTTTATTCTAGCTGGCGAACATAAAAGCATCTCTGACGCCATCTTCACTGAAACACTAACAGGTATCGACAAAGGTAGTACAGATATCACAAGCAAATGCATGACCACTAACCCTACTGATGACATTAGAGTTATGATGCGCTCCGATCCTGATGTTATTCACATGGGAACTATTCGCGGAGCAAGTGATTTCGAAGAAATTAAAAAATCCGCACAAAAATCGTGCGTTATCGTACACATCGACAGCAATACGGATAACTCCACATTGGATGTCTACGAACGACTTGTCAAACTTCAGCAGCAAGCCGTGCATGACGATGACGTTCCTCTTAGTGATGTATTAAGAGGGATCTTTCTGCATAAGTGTGTCTGCTTTGGTTGCGGTGTGGCCGCTATTTACCATAGCCAGGTTGAGATGGAAAAAAGAGGAAACACTTCGCTTTCTGAACTCATCGTTCGCATGAGCGGAGCCTACAATCAATAACAAAAAGCCTCCACCTCGGAGGCTTTTTTATCATACATTCATTGTCAACACGGTGCCGTCTGGCAGAGTGACAGAAACATCCAGCTTTCCGCCAATCGCATCAATGTAGCGCTGAAGCTTTTCCAGCTGCATACTCCTGATTGGCTTCCTCTCCAGCTTGCTAACGGCTGGTTCCTGTACTGCCATCTCTAATGCAATAACAGACTGTTTGATGTGCCCTCCGCTCTGTTTTCTCAATTCGGCAAGCGTGCGGTGCTGTAAACTTATATTTTCCATGGTGATACCCTTTATCATTCTTTGCGAGATTTCGGGCATAAAAAAACGCCCAGTTCACACCGGGCGTCGTTACACAATTTTATTACGTGCAGCTTTACCCGGGGCTTCCCGAGCAAGCGGAAAGCCATCAGTTCATAAAGCACCAATAACAAAGCTGTGTCATATTCATTTTTGAATCCTGTTCATGTAGGCGATATCGCCATCTCTTTATACTGTATCATAAATTGCCGGCAAAATAACGCACGCCGAAAACAAAAACAATTTACAACAATAATGTTTTTCTGTAAAGCACTTTCACCAATAACACTGTGATACATTACCTCAAAGATAAGGCAAGAGGAAAACATGGACGTATCTTTGACATTCATCGGCGCTGGCAATGCCAATAGCCAGGATTTGGGTAATGCCTGTGCGCGGCTACTGATTGACGGCAAGGAATTGCTGATTGATTTTGGTTTTACCGCTTACAACCAGTATAAATCAGAGTTCAAAGGCGTACCTGAAGCCATTTTCATCACTCACACCCACCTTGATCATATTGGTGGTCTCCAGGCCCTTTTCTTTGACGCCTACCTCAGCAAAAAGAAGGTTACACTATTCGTCCCGGTGCCACTGATAAGTAGCATCCACCGTATCCTGGCCAGCGAAGAAAACCTGCTTTCCGAAGGCGGAGCCAACTTCTGGGATGCTTTCAATCTTATCCCGGTCAGAGATAATTTCTGGTTTCATAAGGCTCGGCTTCTGTGCTTTCAGGTTGAGCACCACAGCTATCAATACGGGTAATCGCTTGTTGAAAAATCACCCATCAAACCTGATCATGGTCATTTTTGGAGAGGTTTATGCGGTGCGATTATGGTTTGGTGGGCATTGGTCATGCGGCAGCACACTACGGTGTGAGCGTGGTAACAATGCGGCGCTGGGAGCGTGAGAAGCGACTTTTTCCGACTTCCCGGACGCTTGGCGGTCATCGGCGATACCGTCTTGATGGCGGAGAGGATCGGTTTTCCGTTGGATACGCCAGGGT